>OKSH01000504.1_pt1 | contig 41614 bp, 33 predicted proteins | sample 1601231 | NCBI WGS metagenome assembly OKSH01 (sample SAMEA3541596, study PRJEB24748) | human gut metagenome | biome: human gut; feature: human-associated habitat; material: faeces | place: China | collected 2012
GCACCCTGGTGTATGATCTGGGCCGTTTCGGCATCGAATTTACGGCCTCGCCGCGCCATGCCGACGGTCTGGTGGTCACCGGCCCGGTGACGGAAAACATGCGTCGGGCTCTGCTGGACACGTGGGCCGCCATGCCGGAGCCGCGTCTGCTGGTGGCCGTGGGGGCCTGCGCCATTTCCGGCGGCCTGTTCCGGGAAAGCCCGCAATGTCATGGGGGTCTGGATGGAGGCGGCCGCCTGCCGCCCGTGGATGTCTTTGTGCCCGGCTGCCCGCCCAATCCCTGGAGCATTCTGGACGGTTTGCTGTCGTTGCGCCGCCGGGACTGACAGCTTTTTCGCCGCCGCGCGCGGCTGTTGGTACGGGCGTTGGTATCTCCCGGGAACCTGTTTTCGCATCGAGCCGCCCCGTACCTCCCCGTTTTTTGCCGATTTCCTCCTTGGCGGCATCCAGCCGCCAAGGAGGAAGCATGAAACTCACGGAAAAAGCCGTCCGCGCCGTCACCGGCAACGGCAAGGCCCAAAAGCTCGCTGACGGGGGCGGGCTTTTTTTGTACGTCTCGCCCAAGGGCGGGAAATCCTGGCGGCTGGCCTACCGCTATCTGGGCCGCCAGAAACTGCTGGTCATCGGCCCCTGGCCCGAACTCAGTCTGCGGGAGGCCCGGGAACGCCGGGAAGCGGCCAAAAAACTGCTGCTGGAACACATTGATCCCAGCGCGGCGAAGCGGGCGGCCAAAGCCGAAGCCCTGGCCGTTTCCCGCAATACCCTGGAAGCCGTGGCGCGCGACTGGCTGGACAAATTTTCCGGCCAGTGGGCTCCGCGCACCGCCGCCGCCATTGTGGGGCACGTCACGCAGGTTCTGATCCCCGCCTTGGGCGCGCGTCCCATCAAGCACATCAGCCCTCCGGAATTGCTGGATATGTTGCGCGGCGTGGAACGCCGCTCCGTGGTCACGGCGCACAGGCTGTTGTCCGAGTGCGGACGCATTTTCCGCTATGCCGTTGCCACAGGCCGGGCCGAGCGTGATGTGGCCGCCGATCTGCGCGGCGCGCTGCGCCCCATGCGCACCCGGCACCTCGCCGCCCTGACCGAACCCGGTGAAATCGGACGGCTGCTCTGCGCCATTGACGCCTACTGGGGCACCTTTCCCGTTAAATGCGCGTTGCAAATGGCTCCCTATGTCTTTGTCCGAGCCAACGAACTGGCTGGGGCCCAGTGGCGGGAGTTCGACCTGCCCGGAGCGGAATGGCGCATCCCCGCCGAGCGGATGAAAACCCGCGTGGCGCATATCGTGCCTCTGGCCCGCCAGGTCGTGGCTCTTCTGGAGCAATTGCGAACCTACGGCGGCAACAGCCGTTTTCTCTTTTCCGGCCTGCACGGCGGACAGGACAGAATCTGCAATATCACGCTGGTGAGCGCGATCCGCAGGTTGGGCTATGACAGGGAGAGGATGTCATTCCACGGTTTCCGCTCCATGGCCTCCACCCTGCTCAACGAGCGGGGCTACAACAGTGACTGGATCGAACGCCAGTTGGCCCATTGCGAGAAAAACAGCGTGCGCGCCTCCTATAACCATGCCCGTTATCTGCCGGAGCGCAAAAAAATGATGCAGGAATGGGCGGATTATCTCGACCACCTGCGCGTGTCCTATAAAGAACGGCACCACGCCGCCTACCTTGAAGACATGCGTTTGGCGCTTCACAAAAGAAAAATGCGGGATAATCGGCGGATAGCCGAACATCGACGTGCGGCGCTCTGCCCGAAATAACCAGGACGCGCGGGGCCGGTGCGCCATAATGCGGACCGGCCTTTTTTCAGAAACGCTGTTGGTAGAATTGCGGGTATTTTTACTTTATTTTTATTTTAATCATTTTATTTCAAATGATTAACTGAGACATATGCTTTTGGCCAGAACGGAGGGTTCACCGGCGGCAACGGCATGACCGGTTACAATAAGGCCACCAAGCAGGGCAAGAATGAAGACGAGTTCAATGCCATGCAGCGCGTGCGCTTGCAGTTGGATGCCGTGGCTTCTGAATCCCTGTCCGGCACAGTCTTCTTTGAAATCGGCGGTCAGAGCTGGGGCAATGCCTCGAACGGCGGTGCGCTGGGCGCTGACGGCAACAACGTTGTAAAGGTGAAGAACGCCTATATCGACTGGATGGTACCCCAGACCGACCTGAAGGTGCGCATGGGCATTCAGGGTTTGGCTCTGCCCAGCTTTACCACCGGCACCAATGTGTACAATGACGATGTGGCCGCCGTGGTGGCCAGCTACCAGTTTAATGAAAATGTGGGCCTCACCGCATTCTGGGCACGTCCTTTCAACGACAATTTCACCGGCTGGGATGACGCTGGCCACGGCAAAAACTACGAACAGAATTACATGGACAATGTGGACATGTTCGGCTTGCTTGTGCCCCTGTCCTTTGACGGCGTAAAAGTGACCCCCTGGGGCATGATGGCCGCCATCGGTCCCAATGCCTTTGGCGCGCAGAAGTATGTGGATGACGATCCGACCAAGGGGACCAACGGCCGTGACTACTTCAACGTCCCCGGCACTTCCAACAAGTACCCGGCCGCCGGCATGCTTCCGGTAGGCGGCGCCATGCACAAAGATGGCACGCCTGTCAAGAACATGCGCCTGCATGAGTACGGTACCGCATGGTGGGCTGGCCTGACCGGTGAAGTGACCATGTGGGATCCCTTCCGCATCGCCTGGGATTTCAACTACGGCGCTGTGAACTATGACGAAAGCCGCCTGAACCGCTCCGGCTGGCTGGCTTCCCTGCTCTTCGAATACAAAATGGATTGGGGCATTCCGGGCCTGTACGGCTGGTACGCTTCCGGCGACGACGACAACCCGGCCAACGGTTCCGAGCGCATGCCCAGCATGAGCGTGAACAACGGCAACAACGGCTTCTCCAACTTCGCCTTCAACGGCAACCCCTACTGGACCAACCGTGAAGGCGTGCTGGGTTACAGCATGGCCGGCACCTGGGGCATCGGCGCGCGCGTCAAGGACGTGAGCTTTGTGGAAGACCTCAAGCACACCTTGCGCGTGAACTACATCGGCGGCACCAACGCTCCCAAGATGGCCAAGTATATTGTGGGTAATGTTGACCGCGGCTATCCCGGCCTCGGCGGCAATATCACCGGCCCGAACATGCAGGCTGTGGGCATGGATCCGCTGTATATGACCACCGAAGACAGCGCCCTGGAAATCGGCTTGAGCAACAGCTACCAGATGTACGAAAACTTCACTGTTTATCTGGACGCCAACTATCTGGCCACATGGCTCGATCACTCCAGATCGGTGTGGGGCAACAGCAAGATGAACGGCAAGGGCGGCAGCGACCAGGAGCGCGATCCCTGGAACGTCAACCTGAGCTTCGTGTACGCTTTCTAACCTTCAGGGACGCAACAACATCTTCAAACAGACAAAGGGGAGCCCACAAGGCTCCCCTTTTCGTATGGATTTTACGCATTCCGACGGCACACGTAGGCGCTTATATAAAAAAAGAGCCGCGGATCCCCTGAAATCCGCGGCTCTTAACATAACAAGCTATGCAAGGCGCTTACACGTTGTAATCGCCCCGGTTGAATTTGAATTTTTCCGTGGCGGTCATCACTTCCAGCTCGTTCAGCAACGAATCGAAACCGGGGTTTTGGCCGCGCACGCCAGCTGTGCCCTGCTTGAGTTGGGCCACCTGGCTGTCGATGCCCTGCAACAGGGCATAGGCGTCGCGCAGGGAACCCGCGCCAGAGGACGAGCCCAGGGTTTTGGCATAGGAATCCCAGAGATCCAGCGTGCCGGAGGCCTGATTGAAGGCTTCCTGCAAAATCTCCGCGTCGGGATCGGCAGCCTGGCTCTGTCCCGCGCCGTTCAACAGCATCTGGCTGATCATCCCGGCCTGCGCCGCTCCGGGTGAGAGCGGGCTGGCAGCGGCATTGGCCTGTTCCGCGCCGGTTCCCAGCTGCTGGGCCAGAATGGCGTCAAAACCGCCGCTCTGGCCGGTCTGCCTGCGAGCCGTCGTTGCCTGCTGCTCCTGTTGGCGCAGCAAGGCTTCCAATTGTTCGGTATTAATTTCCATAATCGCCTCCAGGGTTGGCGTTCATTCCGCACATGCAAGATCTCTGCCACAGGAGGATAGACAGCTAACATGTTGTTTTTTCAGCCTTCATCCCTGTAAAGAAGGAAAAAATTTCCCGTGTCCGAAGCATATGCTTTGTAAAAGCCCTTGTCTATTATTCAAAAAAACTCTATGCTTTTATACAAGTTACAGGGTTAAAGCGTCCGGTTTCAAGCCGGGCGCGCCTTCGGCTAGGGCGGGGGAAATTTTCCGCCCCTGCCGGGAGCTCCCCAGTCACACTAGCAGCCCGCAGGGGAAATGGAGCTTGCCATGAAGGAAATCAAGAAGATTCTTTGCGCTGTGGACCTCTCCGAGCACAGCAAGGCCGTGGCCGAATACGCGGTCCTGCTTGCCAAGGGTTTGGGGGCCAGCGTCCTCGTCGTGTATACGGCTCCCTCGCTGAGCCAATATGTGGGTTTTCATGTACCGCCCAATACCATTGAGAACTTCGTGGGTGAAATTGTCACCGGCGCGGAAAAGTCCATGGAGGCCTTCGTGGCCGAGAACTTCGCCGGCGTGGAAGCCAAGGGCCAGGTGCTCATCGGCTACGCGGCCGAGGAAATTCTGAACCGCGCCCATGAGGAAAAGGTGGACATCATTGTCATGGGTACCCACGGCCGCAAGGGCATTGACCGCATCCTTTTCGGTTCCGTCGCCGAAAAGGTGGTCAAGAATGCCGACATGCCCGTGCTGACCATCCGTCCCGCAGAACCCATCGGGGAATAATCCGCCGTGACGGCGACGGGGACCATTTCCCGCCGCCATGCAACGCCTGTCAGCCGCCGCGCCAGCGGCGGCTTTTTTTGGGGTGACCATGTCCGAGATCAGCGTGCGCCCACACATCCGGGAGCTCGACGCCTACGTGCCGGGGCTTTCCATTGCGGAAATCCAGCAGAAATACAGCCTTTCCCAGGTCATCAAAATGGCCAGCAATGAAAACCCGTTGGGGGCTTCGCCTCTGGCCCAGGAAGCCGTGCGCCGCCACGCGCCGTTTCTGTTCCGCTATCCCCAGGGCGGCAATCCGCGTCTGGTTCAGGCCCTGGCCGGACTGCACGGGGTGGACCCGTGCCGGGTAGCCGTGGGCAACGGCTCCGATGAAATCATTGATCTGCTGATCCGCATCCTGGCCGAACCGGGCAAACATTCCCTGGCCTGCTTTGAACCCTGCTTCAGCATTTACCCCATTCAGGGCCGGATTTCCGGCGTGGAGGTCCGCCGCTGCCCGCTGGAAAAGGATTTTTCCTTCAATTTCGACGCGCTGCTCGACCTGGTGGACCAGAGCACCCGCCTGGTTTTCGTGACCACCCCGGACAATCCCTCAGGTTACTGCCCGCCGCGCGAGGCTGTGGCGGACCTGGCCCGGCGTTTGGCCGGGCTCGCGCCGGACTGCCTGCTGGTAGTGGACGAGGCCTATATGGATTTTGCCGGGGACGAGGCAAGCGCATCCCTCTTGGCCTCGGACATGCTGCCGGACAACACGGCCGTTCTGCGCACCTTCTCCAAAAGCTGGGGCCTGGCCGGGCTGCGCCTGGGCTACGGGGTGCTGCCGCCCGCTCTGGCCGAATATTTCTGGCGGGCGCGCCTGCCCTTCTCCGTCAACATCCTGGCGGAAGAGGCGGCGCTGGCCGCCCTGTCGGACACGGCCTTCCGCCGGGCGACTCTGGACGCTGTGCGCCAGGGACGTGCCACGCTGCGCGACGGCCTTACGAAGTTGGGTTGCGCTGTCTGGCCCAGCGCGGCCAATTTTCTGCTTTTCCAACTGCCTCCGGGCGCGGGTACGGCCAGGGACTGCTTTGAGGCCCTGCTCCGGCGCGGCATCATCATCCGCCCGCTGAACAGTTATCATCTGCCGGAGCACTTGCGCGTCAGCGTGGGCGACGCCAAAGAAAACGCGACCTTTCTTGCCGCCATGCGCGACATTCTGACCGGGTCCGAAGGGAGGCGCGCATGAGCGGACGTCTGCCGGTGGTGACGCTGGACGGCCCCGCGGGCGTAGGCAAGACCACCCTGGCCCGACGCATGGCCGAAAGCCTGGGCCTGGCCTATCTGGATACCGGGGCCATGTTCCGTTGCCTGGCCCTCAAACTGGGCCCCGGCGCGGAGCATCTGCCCGAGGACGAACTGCGCGAGCGTTGCGGCCAGTGGACTTTCAGCATCGCGGGCAGGGGCCAGAGCGCCACGCTGTTCTGCAACGGCCAGGCCGTGCGCGGCGAAGTGCGCACTGAAGAAGTGGGCATGTTGGCCGCGCGCATCGGCACAGTGCCGGTGGTGCGCGACGTGCTGCGTCGGGCGCAGCGGGCCATGGGCGAACACTCGCCCTTGGTGGCGGAGGGCCGGGATATGGGCACTGTGGTCTTTCCGGATGCGCGCTTCAAGTTTTTTCTGGACGCCGCGCCCGAAGTGCGCGCCATGCGCCGCCTGCGCGACCTGGAAAACCGGGGCGAGCATGCGGAACTGACCGCCCTGACCGAACAGATCCGGCAGCGCGACGCCCTGGACCGCAATCGAACTGTGGCCCCTCTGCGCCCGGCTGCGGATGCCTTGATTGTGGATACATCCCAGCTGGATATTGAAGGTGTTTTGGGCGTGATGTTGCACTATATCAATGTGCACGGCGGCATGCAGGCCTTATCCTCACAGGCGAAATAGGGAAAGGCGTTTTATCCCTTGTTCTGCTGTCGCCGTCCAGGCGGACCTCGACGGCACCTCTGCGGTTTCCAGTAATTATTAGAGCAATTCACGGCAGCCGTGCCCGTTAGCCCAAAAGGGCTTAAGGGCATCGACAGCAGCGATAAACCGCGTTTTAGCGTTGCTGCCGGTATTCGTATGGCTCGAAGACTCGCTAACAGCTGCCGCTTCCGCAGTACGCGGGCGGCGTAAAGTTTGAAATGTGTAACATTTCAAACGCAAAATGCTCTAATGTCCAGCGGATGCCAAGGTTTCGAGGCTCCGGCGCAACAGCTGAGATGAAGTTTTCCCTTCCGCCACTTCCCCTTCTCCGCCGCCGTTTCCTATAAAGGCTTATCCTTGGCCAACAGAGACGACCAAGGCGAGTCCTCTTTGGTCCATCTCTATGACTCGGGGCGTTACCTTGGACAACAGCGTGCAGGCTTTGCGCTTCCGGGGCGGCATAATGCGCACCATCTCTCAATCTTTTCTTTCTCCTTTCACTGTCGAGATGTCCTGCCGCTCGGTTTGGCGGGACGATGATTTTTGTCCCGCCATATCATCTCTTTCTCTCGCCGTATTCCCCAAAACCCAGTTCGCCATAACCCCGGCAGAAATTTCCTGTTCACGGCAAAAACTGCCGATTGCCCTCCCCCAGCGCGACAAGTCTTTGGCGCGTGCACATCATTACAGCGCATGCATCCCGCTTGTGAGATATTTTTTAGAAAAAATTCCGCTGATTTTATTACCTTTTATTTTGAATGGCACAAGCAGTGCATACAGAAGGACACAAGCCACAGGCGCATACGGCGCCGGTGTGGGAAACAGCCTCATGGGGAGGACATCATGGACAACCAACTGGATTACGAAATCAATAAAGAATTGGGCGAGTGCTATCTTTTCATGGGCGATTTTGACAAGGCCGAGGAATACTACCGCAAGGCCGCCAGCAACAATGCCCAGAGCGCCGCGCCCTACATGGGGCTGGCCACCGTGGCCGTGCAGCGTTCCGAACTGGAAAAAGCCCTGGTGCTCTATCAGAAAGCCGCCGCCGTGGAAGAAACCGACAAGGCCCTCTGCGGTATCGGGCTGGTCTACATGGAACAGGGCAAACACGAAGACGCCTTCAGCCACTTTGCCCGCGCGCTGGACAAATCCGCCGCCAACATTGTGGCATTGAACTGCCTGGTGCGCGAAGCCTATCAGCTGGGCTGCGTGGAACAGGTTCTGCCCTACCTGGAAGCCGCTCTGGCCTGCAGCGAAGAAGCCGAGGCCGTGCGCGTGACCCTGGCTGGCTGCCTGATCTACCTGGGCCGTAGCGACGAAGCCCGCCAGCACCTGGAAACCGTGCTGGGTGCCAATCCGTCCAATAACAACGCCAAGGAACTTTTCGACACCATGGCCGCGTAAGCCAAAGCCGGGCGAGAACACGCCCGGCTTTGCTCGCAGCCAGCAGATACTCCCCTCCCCACACGATTTTCCGGCCCCCGGCGGGTGCCTGGGGCCGGAAAATCTCTTCTTCAGGGGAAGCAGCGCCGACGCGGGTCATCCACGTCGGCGTTCTGTTGTCCGTTGTGCGAAAAAAGCACGAAGACGTGCCCGGAACATCGCCCATCGGTACACAATCCCCCGCCGTCCATGCCTCAGGCCGTCAACAGACATCGTCTCGACAGAAACCCAGAAATTTCGAACAGCAAAAGGACAACGCTGTTTATGCGGGCAGCTACCTAGGTTCAGGACTCGTTAACTGTAAAAAATGACAATGGCTTCGATACAAATAGTGGAGAAGAAGATGTGAGTACTCCGATCATAGCGTGTGGCAATTCTGAGCCCGTCTTGAGTCTGCCAAACATGATTTCAATCTTGTGTCATTGCTTATAAAGCTCTTTCTCATACGGGATTGATTCTTTCCGGCTACGCCTGCCCAGAATGCTCGGAGCGACCCCATAGTGGAGTCAGGCATTGCGAAACCAATCAGCACGATAGCTCCGGTTCCCCAACAGCTCCTTGGTTTGGGCAGGGAGTCGAGCGAGACAGCGGCACCTCTGTAATCGCTCACCTGGCAGTCGGTCAGATGGAACACTATCGGTTGGCCGGATGCATTGCAAACGGCATGGAGTTTTGACTTCAGACCACCTTCTGTGCGCTTTGAAGTGAGTGGCATCAATCATCAATCGTGTTGTAAGGCCGTTTTGCTCAACAAGTTCAGCAAAACTTTGTTGAAGATTCCCGATCGGCTCCAGCGGATAAAGCGGTTATAGAAAATTTTGTGTGGTCCATACTCATGTAGAGCATCTTTCCATAGCAGGGTCATGCTTGATGACGTAGACGATCCCGTTGACGATACGTCTGTCATCAACTCTGGGAACCCCGTGGGACAGAGGGCAATAGGGTTTGATGTGTGCAATCTGCTCGTGGGAAAGATAAAATAGTATACTTATAACTAACTTCGTGTGTCATCGGTATACTGATATAAAATAATTGGCAATTAACGAATTCTGAATCTAAAAAGGGGCTCTTTCCCAAGGGTAGAGGGCAACTTCCAAGGCACCACTCTTTTGCCCAATACATTGCAGAAACCAAAGAATTACTGGCCGCCCGAGGCGATATAGCTCAACCGAGCTTCGGAAGGCTTTACTCGAAAAAATATTACGTCCTGCATTTCTTCAAAACGAAAACGGAAAGAAATTTTTACTTACGAAAAGAGCTTTATAACCAACGGCACAAGGCACAAAATATATTCGACAGCCCCAAAGATTAGCGTGGAGTTGCCATGCGTCACGACAGATATGCCTATGGTTTTTTCTCTGCCATTTGCATTGCGGCTATCATTACTTCCACAATTTAATGAGTCCTGAACCTAGTGACCAATTTTCGGCTACCGCTGGCAATATTGACTTTTCTATCGCTCTGAGCTATTAATAATTTTTATAGAGATGAGTCACTTTAAAATATTTTTGAATTCTACTTATACCTATGGACAATAAATCGCTCCGGATACTTCATATTACACTGTCCTCTACGATTGGAGGAGGCCCTGAACACGTTTTGCAGCTTGTACGCTATTTTCCAAAATCTATTACATCTCTCATCGCTGCCCCCAATAGCGCTCCTTATGGCCCGCGTTTTATGCAGACGGTAGGAAAAAAGCATTTCTTCGCAATGCCTCAACGAAAAATATCTATATATATTTTTTTGAAACTCTTACAATTTATTCGATACAACAATATAGATATTATTCATTCACACGGGAAAGGCGCTGGCATCTATGGTAGAATGGCCGCACTCTTTACAGGTATTCCAGATATACATACATTCCACGGTATACACCTACCTATTAACTATGCTAAGCGTCAAGCATATCTGCTACTGGAACGCATCCTTTGCAATATTAGTCATGCTTGTATTGCAGTATCACCTAGCGAAGCTGCGGAAGCAAAGATTCTACATCTTTGTTCTAATAAGCTCACCACTATCTTAAATGGAGTAGAAGCTTGTGCTACTGTGCACCATACTACAAACTACAATCCCTTTTTACTGGTTCATGTGAGCCGTTTTGATCCCTTGCAAAAAAACAGTCTATGGTTACTGAATTTGGCACAAGGCTTGCGCCAAGCCAATTTATTAGACCAGTGTCTTTTTATATTGATTGGAGATGGAGAAGAGTTGCCCATACTGCGCCAACAAATTCATCTACAGAATATGGATAAAAATTTTCAAGTACTGGGTAGTCAGCCTTCAGCGCGTCCTTTTTTGCGAGGGGCGGGTTGCTATATTTCCACTTCTCGCTGGGAAGGCTTGCCCTTGGCAGTACTGGAGGCACAGGCTGAAGGGGTGCCCGCCGTAGTGAGCGAGGTTGTGGGGAATACGGACGCTATAGAGGACGGTGTAACCGGCTTCACATACCCTTTAAACGATGTTTCCGGCGCGGTAAGCTGCATCCGCACTCTGATCAATGACTATAATATCTGGAAAAGTATGAGTAAAGCAGCTTACAAAAGAGCACGAAAACACTTTAGTGTTGAGTACATGGCGCAGCAAACAGCTGAACTTTATAAACGAGTCTTGGCCTCAGTCAGAACCTCCAACCTTTGAGCCAAGCATATAAGGGGCGCAGCCGGCGCAGCAGCCAAGGCATCGAAAAGATAAACCTTCTCAATAGGTTTCCATCTCCTACTAATAAGTTAGGCCGCTCCATGCAATGCCAAAGTAGCTGTATCCTTGAGTAAAATTCCACATCACCTTGTTTTTGCGTGTTATATGTTTCCTCCCGTAAATTGGTCTTCCCCTTGTGCAACTTTGCAGCTCTCAGCAAAGTCTCCCAAGCATCGTAAACTACTTGCGGCGTATAAGCCATTGCTAACTCACGCCCTTTATCACCCATATTTTTTCGCATAGCTGGACTTTGCAAAAGACTGCGTAATGTTTCAGCCAAGCTGCTGCTAGTCATTTCCGGAGCTAACAAACCGCTTTCATGATGACGCACTAGTTCATTAACGCCTGGGCATTGGGCAAAGCCCACAACTGGAAGCCCCGCAGCCATGGCTTCACTCACCGTATTCGAGAATGCCTCGTGTCGTGATGGCTGGCATACAACATCCGTTGCGGCATAACACTCTTCGGGCTTGGTCGTGAGCCCGCAGATGCGCACGCGCGCCTGCAGCCCCAGCCGATAGATTTGTTTCCGCAATCGTCCCTCTTCCGGCCCGATCCCCCATATCTCCAACCGCCATTGTGGAAAATCCGGGGCCAGGACGGCAAAGGCATCCACAAGAAGATGGTTTTGCTTCTCTCGTTCAAGCCGTCCCATGCTCAATATGCTATAATGGCCCTTGCATGCTCTCTGTAGTATGGGCAGAGTTACAGCATTGGGAATGACATGCGCCTTGCCGCGCAAATCGTCCGGCAGGCTTGGCAGGCAAGAGGTGCGGAGCATGTGGACGGCGTCTGCTGCGGCCATGACCGCAAGGCGCTCTGGCCGGTTCCAGATGCGCGACTCCACATCCTCGGGCGTGCTGTGTTCGGAAACAACAAGCGGTATGCCACTGTTCCACAGGGCCGCGCACCAAGGAAGATGGCGGCGGTCTGCAGCGGGCGAAATGCAGACATCAGGGGCGCAGGCCAGAATTTGCCGACGAAATCCTGCAAGGTGCTTTTGCCTTCCCCCATGGGTATAAACGACAAAACGGACCAGTTCATCCACAGCATAAATAGGTTCTTTCGGCAAGGGTTCTGAAATAAAGATAGAAACCTGATGCCCGCGCTGGACCATAGCCGAGGCCAAGTCGCAGACCACGCGCTCTATGCCGCCAAGAATGCCCAGCGAATGTCCGTCGATAACAATATGCATCAGTTCACCGCAAATCGCAGCCGTGACTCTGTTAAACGGCAATGCCCGTCAATGTTTTCTGCTTTGGGAGAAAAAACCGAAACGGCGGGCCGCGCCAACTATGCGTTTTTCAAAATCTGCCCCGAGCCGCAACCGGTAAATGCCGTCTTTGACAATCGTACGCAGGATACGCCGCACATACTGGCCAGGATCGCGCTGCCACGAGGAATGCACAAAATCTTTTTTTATTTCAGCTACCGTCTGCAAAAAAACTTCCCTGTTGTATAGCCCTGTCTGCTCATTGGCCTCAACGAGTTGCTGCAGCCACGCCTCGGCTTCCTGCAGTTTTCTGGAAATCTCCGGACAGTGCGAAATGCAGAACTGGTGGCGATCAAGCTGGCGCTGCGAGGGAGAAACGCCCAGCAAGGCAAGCTGACGCTGCTGGATGCGTGATGTAGTTACGCCCATCTGCCATTTGTACGCACTTCTGGCCAGATGCGGGTGCACCCGATAGCGCAGCAGAACCTGCGGCAAAACGGCAAGCGAATACCCCACTGCCGTCAGGCGCACCCACAGATCGTAATCCTCCGCGCAAGGCATTGCCGCATCGTAGCCGTCAACAGCCAGCAACACAGACCGGCGGGCCATTATTGTTGGATGGTGCAGGCAACAGCCGAACAACAGCCGTGCGCGCACGGCCTCGCCGTCCCCCTCCCAGGTAAGGAGGCGCCCGGTTTCGTATTCCTCCATGCCAGCGCTGCAGACTGCCGTTTCCGGATGTTCCGCCATGTAAGCGTACTGAACGGCAAGCCGATGCGGCAAGGCATAATCGTCAGCATCCATCCGCGCCACGAGTTCAGAAGAACAAAGGGTAAGCCCTTCATTCAGCGTGGCAATAAGCCCCCGGTTTTCGCGCTGATGGATGCGGATGCGGGAATCATTAGAAGCCAGACGGCGCAAAATTTTTCCGGTGGCGTCAGTGGAGCCGTCATCCATAACCAATACTTCGAAATCGGTAAAGGACTGAGCCAGTATTGACGTTACTGCCTCTTCTATGAACTGTTCTCCATTATATACTGGCAACAGGACAGTGACAGACGGCGTATGGCTATTGTTTTGCATGTTCATTATAAACCGTGTGCAAAGTTGTACTGCCGGGAAGCAGTATGAACGGCCATCTTCTTCAGGCAGAGGCTAAAAATGTTTTGCGAGGCATTGCCGCCAGCCTTCAAATATGCCCTGCGACATATGCGCTTTGTTATCAGCGCCGCTATGGCAGTTTATTACAAAAACGCCCGCCGCATGCACCGGTTGAAGAAGGCATGGCTTTTCACGACCTCGTCGCTCTCCTGCGGGAGGGACAGCTCGCCTGATGCCGGGCGGCGTCCGCAGCTATATCAGATTTGTGAGGCGCTGCTATCGCGCCTGTTTCTCTGCCTTAAGCCATTTCAGGGCGCGTTTGAGTACCCCACGAACCCCAAAATAGAATGCCGACAAAGGCAGCAGAGCATACATCGCAATGGGCGCTTTTAAAAAATATAGATTGGCCAACAGGGTTCTGGCAAGAACCTGCGTCATATGAAGCGAAGCGCGCGGAGGAATACTTCTGCCCCACAAAACGTTGGCTACGTAAGCATATTCCTGCAAATTAACGTCAAGGCTATATTCGCAGCGTCGCGTTATCTGGCCAGGAGACGAAACTGTGACATTAACAAGAGAAACTGGCAAAAATGCCAGCGAGGTTGCCTTCAGTATCCGCATATATTGTTCGAGATCCACCAGCCAGACGAGTTTGGGATCAAACGGCTGAAAGACGTCGCGGCGGATAAGGGTTGTGCTCGGCGTGCGGAGGGCGTTGGCGTAAAAAAGCTCCGCCCGGTCCGCAGCCAGACGCGCAAGAAGTTGCTTGTCCGGCATCGCGGCGCCGAGAATTTTTCCTTCTGTATCGCAATTGTTGCAACCACATGCGATAAAGCCGCAGTCCGGTGACTGCACGGCACAGTCATAGAGCTGCTGCAGGGCGTCCGACCTGCTGAACCAATCGTCATGGTGCATTATTTTTATGTATGCGCCTTTTGCCAAGCTTGCGCAATAATTCCAGTTTTCCGGGCTTCCTAGTGGTTTCGCATTCCGCTCATACATAAAGCGGCCATCAACCAGCAGGGGCTTTACAATTTTCTCCGTCCGGTCATCCGTAGAGTCGTCCGTTATGATGCATTCAAACGTATCAAAACTCTGCCTCAGGATACTATCCAGTAATTTTTTGACGCCACTGGGGTTATTATAGCAAGGAATGCATATTGAAACAGGTATAATTTCATCCATTTGCATACCGGCGTGATGCTTTACGCCAACTTTAAAAATTTTTTCAACTGCTGTTTTACAAACACAGGGACCAACCGGCGGCAACCCTTTGGCAGCACGGCAGCACAGGTTTGATAAAGGCGCGAACGCCAATACTGGCGCGGGAAGTACCCCTTGCGGATACGCCTGATTTCTACATCATGATATGCCCGAAATTTGGAACTGTTAGAAAGCCCCCCCAAGGGCGCTTCGGCAATCAGGCAATGTATCTGCCAAGCTTTTACGCCGTTTTCCCAGTGCCGACAAAAAAAATCATAGTCGCCAAGAATTTTAAAAGAAGCGTCAAAGGGGTTTGCTTTGAGAAATTCACTACGGGTAAAAACGCCTGCATGATAGATCGGGTTGTAATGCGGCAGAACCGCAGACATTTGTCCGATATTGTTAGGAACAGAATGCAGTGGTTCTCTTTCTGCACTGAGAATGGTAACCTGCCCCAGTGCAAAATACTTATCATCAGGGCACTGTTTAAGCTGCGCCACGACTGTCTGTATGGTTTCCGGGTATGCCAAGGTGTCACCAGCCCCCAAAAAAAGAATCCATGGAGCGCGCACAGAGGGAATAACCTTGAGCCAAGCGTCGTATACGCCGTCGTCCGGCGACGAGTCCATGCGCAATAGGGGGAGTTGTGCCGCATAACTACGGGCGACGTCAAGAGTATGGTCTACTGATTCGTCGTCCTGTACGACAACCTCAATTGCATTTTTGCAGCTTTGGGCTGCAATGGAATTCAGTGTCAAAGCCAACCCCTGTGCGGCATTTCGGGTGGCAATGACAATGGCAACCTGAGGGGAGACGGCATGTTGAGACATGGTGGTCCCTTAAAAGATTCTGTCAGATAGTTTCATCAGCTTTGCCAAAAATCCGCGCTATCCTTTGCTTTATATGCGTCCACCTGAACCTCAACCGTGCCCGCTGACTATTACAGTAATCGCGCAGTATTTTCCAGTCGTCAGCGCGGGTGCCATCAGCGTTGTATATTTCCCCTACAAAACTGTAGTCCTTTTCTCTGGGGACCGGAAAAAGTCTTGAACTCCATTCAAAGCGACGAAAATCATCATGGATGCAGATGCCATGTTTTTTCAGCAGCGGGTACACATGCAAACCCAAAAAAAGCTGATCCTGATTATACTGGTCAGCCGGGTTAAACTGCTCTGCAGCTTGGTGCATATTGGGCAAAACCCCTGTTCTGCAGCCCCACATGCCACCTAAAATAAGCATATTGTGGCACGGATGATCACGCATAATGTGCCCCGCACAGTCGCTATGCACCCACTCCTGCACAGCTGCAACCTCGCGGCGGCTGAGCCTTGAGTCTGTATCCCGAATGATCACCCGCTCCACATCACCGCTGTCCAAGGCGAAAAAACGCCAGAACATGCTTTTCTGGTTACCCTCAGAGGGCATAATTTCCACCTCTGCACCAGCTGCGCGCAGCTGCTCAACAATATCCGGGGGCACGCTGGCAGCACAGTAAAAACGCGCCTGCCAGCCGGGGTAAAACTCCCCAACCTGGATTGCATTGATAACCGCGCCCTGAGTGTACTTGGGGTCAGCGCCCCACAGCGAGTATGCGACAATTTTTTTCACGTCTCACCAAACAGTTTTCACTTCTGCAGCAGTTTTTTCCGCAGGCGGTATACAATTTCTTGCACTAGCAGCAACGAGGCACGTCTCCACGTGCCGGACGTCCAGCCCCGCGCGAGCAACGGCAGAGCCAAAAGCAGCGCTCTAAATTTTGTCCGACGGCATAGCAATGTCCACCGAGACAACAATTCGCGCTCAAAAACATCCTCAGCCGCCCAACCCATCCGCGCGTTGATTTTTTGCAGGCCGATCAGCCAGGACAGACAGGACGCCAGTTCCTTAGCGCTGGCGGCACAGCCATTCGCGCAAATAAAGTGCAGGTCCGTCTCCGCCTGGCTGGGTGCTGCCGCCATAAATTGCGTGAGAATGCGCTTTGCGACTTCTTTCCATTCCTTGCAGGCCAGATCACCCATAACCGCTGTAAGGTTTGTCCCATGCATGCGGTAGCGCAATATGCAGGCCCCCATGTTGTCCAGTGCTCTAGTCATCTGTAGACCGATGATCCGCCACATGTCAAAGTCCTGACTAAGCAGCAAAGATCTATCATACTGTAATTCAAGAGATTTCCAAAATTCAGCCCTATACATGACGGCAGGATGGGCCAAGGGCACAGCAAAAAGCAGCGTGGACAGGATCGCGTCGCGTCCTTTGGGAACCTCCCAGAGAGAAGACGACGTTTTATTAAAAATCTCCACTTCTCCGCCGCAAACCACCAGCTCAGGATGCGCGTCCATATACGAGGCCTGCATCGCCAGGCGTTCGGGCAGTGAAATGTCGTCGGCGTCCATACGGGCGATGTATTTTCCCCGGGCAAGGCTGAACCCTCGGTTGAGCGATTGCGAAAGGCCAAGGTCCTCTTCATTGCGCACGAGACGAATTCGCTTATCCTGCAGCGCGGTCACCCATTCGTTTGACCCGTCGACAGATGCATTATCCATAATAATAAATTCAAAATCTTCAAATGATTGCGCAAGAACAGAGTGCACCGCTTCCGGCAAAAAAGGCATGCCGTTGCGGACAGACATGACGATAGAGATGTATGGAGTCATAGCCGATTATCGCGGTTATAAAGTTTGGGACACGCAAGCACTGTAGGATCTGAGCCTCAACATTTGGCGCAGAACAACCATGAAGAGGTTAACTGCGCTATCGGCTGTTGTACGTCCATGGTGTAGCCGCACCGCAAAATAAGATCCTCCAACTCTTTCCGCGTTCTGGCCCACCCCCAAAACTGTTGGGGCTTTGCACCGCGAAGATGCGCCAGCAGGTTGCTGCAGGTATCATGCAAGTAGTCCACATATTGCCGGACCGTATGCGGAGAGTCTGCGGGATCAAGAATAGACGCGCTTATAATTATCAGTCTGCCGCCAGGAGCAATCCAACTCTTCAGGGAAGATAGAAATTTGATCAGTATGTTGTCTGGAAGACAATATTCCATGGCGTTACAGTAAATAATATTAAATGTTGCATCTTGTGGTAGACACTCTGGCACAAGGCCGATATGCAGCTGCTCTTCTGGCAGTGATTGCGCAAGCCACCGAAAAGGATTTCTTGAAGTGTCGCAGCAGTGCAGCTGTATATTGGGTTGCAGATTCAATAGGCAATGCTCTACAAATCCAGAGCCACAGCCCACAGAAAGAATTTTCGGCGCAGCAACGGGCGGTATATGTGAAGCAATAGCCTGGGTGTATTCTCGTTTTATGGCTTGCCATTGCTCTGGCAAGGCATCATAGCCTGTAAATTTTTCAAAAAAGGCATCATAAAATTTTTCATAAAATGTTCCGTCAGCCAAAGAAAAAAAAGAAAGGCTGGCAAAAGAGTCAAAGGGAATACCGAACCACTCGGTCTGATAAAAACGGATCATGTTTCCTCCAAACCCAATAAAACATTCCAGCACTATGGCAGAACAACAGCTCGTTAAATCCAGCGAAACGATGCTTTGGGTTACGCCTTCCCTTGCCCACACTATAACTCCTGATTGGCGTTTCCGTTCGGTCACTTCTTAAACCCCGATGGAGGAAGTTTATCGAAATCTAAAGGGCAAATGGGTGAGCTGCAACTGATTGTATATCCCGCATTAAGTGCAATGTCTTTACGGCAACGCATCGGGGAAACGCGTATTTTTGCACAAAAATTTATTCCCTAAACTTTTCGCCAGCACTCACAATTTGCATTTATCAGTGCGGTTTCCAACCGGAAGCAATCTCTAATTTAGGGATCAAGATCCAACGTCCGCCCCCAACACATTGGGGGTTATTTCTGAATAAATGCAACCCTAGATAGTGGTTTCAATCTCCAACATTGGTGAACATCTCAAAGAATGCACAAACAAGGCTCGAACGTCCTTTCTTTTTAGGTCTTGCGGTCGTAGCCGTGTTTGCGTGACAGCTCCCTAATTCTTTCTACTTCTTTTATAAGCAATGGTACGCAATAATAAATTGAGACAAGCAGTATCACTGAGATATCTATCACCTAAACATATTGGACAGTATCATTTTATTATTCTTCGCTAGTTATGAACATATTTATCTTTTGAGATAGCTATCTTTCCCATATCTGGTTATATACAGACGAATATTTTCCAGTGTTGAACAACTTAGAATGTTTCTTTTCTTTTAATACAAATCCGCATTCGTGCATAATTTGCGTTATACCATCAACTTGCGCCGCATAGGCATCATTAGCCTCAATGAGGCAACTCTTAACATTCGGCATTTTTAAAATACCTTTCATGCCAGCCAACACAATATGCTCTATCCCGTCGACATCAATTTTTATATGATTTGGGCAGGGCATTCCTGTTGCTGCCAGTAGTGAATCGCCAGACAGCCCCAACAAACTATATGAAAGTTTACTTTCATATATTGGTTTTCCATCAAATCCTATTCCTGCACCGAAAGTAGAATCTGCACCACCGTGGGCGGTTTCAGTCATCAAAAAAGTGCTAAAGCCATTTTTTGACGACAATGCCACAGGGACAAGATGGACACTATCCTGCAATTCATTAAGGTATATGTTTTTTCCGAGCAATTCCAGATTCAAGATAGATGGCTCAAAAGCAAAAACATTACAGCCCTTGATCTTAGCAGCGTAACAGCTGTATAAACCAACATTTGCACCGATATCCCATAGACATGCGTCACTCTGAAATGAATTTAACCAGTCAATAGTTTCAGGCTCTTTGGTTAAAAGCGTTTGGGCCCTTAATAGAGTTAAGTAATTATCATAATAAAATTTAAGCTTCCCGCTCTCACATGATATGCTTAAAAAATTTTTATGTATCAAATTCTGCATTTTGTCTGACAGCACAGCTTTTTCTTCAGCGCATAACGTATCAGACCAAGCAATAACATTTGAATTCGGCTGCAATATAATTTTGCACACACGCCAAAACTGGATTAGAGTTCGGCCTAATTTGAACCCTTCCAACACTCTCTTTATGTTCTCTTTCATGGCAACTATCCTAAAAATTGAAATCCTGATAGGTTAGTTCGGATATATCGAACGCGCTTGTTTGCCTCGCTAAAGTACGCAGTTTCTGTACAAGTGCAAATCCTCAAGCCTAGAACGCGCCCCTGTATATGCTTTCAGGAGGCCAATTTAAGCATGAGTCAATCGCTGAAGTTCATGACAAAGATTTTCTACATGTTGCACAAATCTGTCGGCATAGGGGCTTGGCACATCCAGCGGGATTGTAACAATGCCGCGGCCAACCTCTTCAGCCACAGGGCAGGTTCCCGGAGTATAACCGTAGGCGACAATATCTGTTGCCCGGCACGCCACAGGCTCCTGAAACCATATCCAGTTTGCCGGAAAAAATGCATTAACGGCCCGCCACAAACGTTTATTTTCACGTAGCGGCCCGCAGGCGGCAGGCAGACAAAAAGCAAAACGAAGTGGTACAACCTCTTCGCCAATGTTCAGGAAGCCTGCAGGGATCATGCCTTCGCAATTATTCCTGTAAAAAATTTCGGAAATTTTTTTAAACCAATGGCGCCGTTCATCCGCAACGACATGCCACTGCCGCAGGGCCTCAAGCCCAAGACTTGTCAGAACTGTCGGCATCTTTGCCGGATAGGGGTAGTCGCCCTGCACAGCCCAGGGGGTGTAGTCCGCATCAAGAAAAGGGGAAGGGGCGTCGCACTCGGCAAACAACGCTGCAAAGTTATGCCAACGGTAGTGGGCCGGGGTAAAGTTGTCACGCTCCACACGCACCTGTTCCAACAGTGCCTGCTGTTTTTCGCGCGGCAGGTGCGGCCAGCCCTGGTACTCAGAAAAAATTCTTTCGTACAGATTTTCGTCTGTAGTGTAGAGCATCCCGCCAATAAGGGAGTTTAAGGGCTTGGAGTGATCTGTGGAAAAATAGGCGGCATCGCCCCACGCGCCAAGCGGCTTGCCCTGGTGTTTGCTCCCAAACGCAATAGCGACATCCTCAATAAGCTTGATATGATACTTGGTTGCCAAAGCGCATAACGAATCAATGGCGCAAGGAATACCAAAGGTATGTTGGGCAATGAGCGCTTTTGTTCGTGGGGTAATGGCAGCTTCCACTGATTCCGGGCTTGTGCCCAAAGTATGCCTGTCTATATCCACAAAACGGGGCACCGCGCCGCAGCGCAATATGGCGTTGAGCACCACTGAACAGGTAAAGCCTGTGACTAAGACCTCATCGCCATTACGAAGGCCATAGTGCCGCAGCAGCGCGTGCAGCGCCATACGCGCAGAGGCCGTCGGCAATACGTACCCACCGCCGAGCGCTGTGCAAAAGGCCTTCGCGTAGGTGCTGCTGTAATCGCCTTCCTCGCTTGCGGCAACGCGCTTCTGCAAAACGGCAAGCCGAGCATCGTCCATATCATGATGTGGCCTGATAAATGGAAAAAAAGGAGCGCGCGACCACGGAGGGCCATACGTCTTCACCCAGAACGCCACCTGATACATCCTGACGCGCCATTTACGCAAAAAAGATACAAACTTTTTCAGCATATTCATAGGCTGGCATGCTTTGCACTGGTTATTGGCTTGTTAACATTTTCTTCCAGCGTGCTAAGCTGGCGTCCAGGCAAAAATAGTCTTCCGGCAAAGTACTGCGCGAGGACATGGTTAACCCGTCAAGCAACTCCTTGGCGGACCGGGCATAACAGATGCCTTCAAACGCATCCAGGCAGCCCATTTCAAAATCTCCGTCGCTACCCGCCACAACCATCGGCAGCCCCATGTAAGCCACAAGCAGCGTCACCGAGGTGCCTGCTGCCGCAAAAATCGCGGTATCCTCTTTAAGGTAGGACTCAACAGGCTGGGTCACGATAGCCGGAGGATCGGTAAACAGTTCAGAGAGTATATGGTCAACAGGGAGATCTGGATGCGCCTTGATCTGCACATTGTCAAACAGCGGCAAATGCCGCTCTTTCATTGCGGCGGCAAGCATTTCCAGCATACGCCGCGTCTCACCTTCAAAGTATGAAGTAGCGACCAGCAGTTTTCGGGATGGGAAGGTAACGGCATACCGTGTTGCTCTCGCCAGATAGAGAAACCGCGTTGCCTCGACAAGACCGAGGCGGTTATCCGGAAAACCGGAAGCACGCATTGCCTCAAGGCCCGCCCGCCCATTGCAAAAGAAGACATCGGGCATGGCGTCTGCAAATTCCTTATCCTGCCACATGTTAGGGGCGCAAAAAAAGCGGAAGTCTGCTGCACGAATAATGGAATGCTGCACCGCAAAATTTTTTGAGCAACCCAATTTCCGCTGCTCCCGAAACAACATACGCTCCCACCATTGCAGCTCAGAGGAGGTAAGTACACGATCCTGCGGGCCAACCAACTTGCAAAATCGCTTAACGGCCTGCAAATGCAGCAGCATCCGCAGCAAATGCCATCCAGATGTGGATTCCTGCCATATGTCCTGCAACAAGGAAAAGACGTTGAGCGCCGAATGCGGCCAGTTGAACGCCTCTGCAACGCGATTTCCCATGATGCTGCTACGCCACGCCGACCTCAGCCAGAGCCCGAATGCACGCAGGGCATCGCATGGCGTAAGGCATTCCTCCAGAAAAGTCATGTCCGCATTGGGGGCATTGGCCGCAAAACGATCACGTGAGGCTATGTGATCGGGGATACTTTGCTCTCTGTCGGCATAGATGAAAAACCAGTGCTGCGGCGTTGCCGAACTGTCAATAAGATCATGCGCATCTTCCCAGTATTTGGAGCGAAACCGCCCAGCCTGTGCGGCTTCCTGGTCGATATTGGGGAACCATGTACCAAGAATCATGCCCTTGCAGCGTCGCACAACAGGTTGCGCCGGGAATTGGGACCGAACCTGCTTCCACCAGCAGCGCAACTGCCTGACCATTGACGCGCTCTTGCGCACAAAGGCCATAGCGCTGCATGACGGGCCGTCAGGGCCTTCCTTACTGTTTACCGACGAAGGAGAATGCACAAATGTAATTTGCTGCGCTTTGCAAATGCTGCTGATATGTCTGGCAACATCATCGCAACCGCAAAGGCATACTTCTTGAGGCCGAACCTTCTGACAATACAATTCAAGAGCGCGAAGCTTAAAAATGGTAAATAACGCATCACCATAGTACGCAGGATGCCGCTCAAAAAGACTTGAATATTCCCAAGCGGAAAAATATGTTAGTAAACGGAACTGCTCAGAAATAGTTGCTCCATCAACAGTATGTCTACCAATATCGCATATAAACTGCAAAAATTCTTGGCGGATAATAGGAAAATACTCCTGAACAAGCTTTTTGACGCACGGGACTGCATCGGTGTAACTGTCCCACAGCAAAACATCAGCTGTATCTGCATGTCGAAGCTCTGCGACTACACCGATACGCATGTATTACTCCACGTTATCATTAAGGGGGCGGAGCACTCTGGCGGGAACGCCAGCGGCCAATACATTTGGGGGAATATCTCGAGTCACCACAGAACCAGCGCCAACTACCGAGCCGTCACCGATTGTTACACCTTTTAAGATAATGGATTGCATGCCGATCCAACAGTTTCTCCCAATGTACACATCGGCGTCCTGTTCCATACCAGGATTGCATATCCTCCCTTCTGGTGGCCAGAGAATATGAAAGTCTGAATCAACAACTGTACAGTTAGGCGCAAACATGGTATTCTCACCTATGTGGATAGTCCTACTCCTGGCAGTGATGCTGATGGCATTCATTCCCACGCCGTCGGCAATTTCAATTCTGGCAGTGGGCGCGAATGTTCGCAAGCGGGAGGGTCCATAAACCGTTGCCGCTGTAGAGCGCACTGAATCTGAAACAAAAATAATGTTATTTCCAAGCGAGACGGTGCCAGGCAGACAGTCGAGGATAACTCTCCCACAACATTGCAGCCTGCTGCCAAACGAAACTCGTGAGGCTATAGCCCAGAGCTTAAACAGTATTGTATTATACCATGCTGAAAAAAATACATAAATAGACTTGTACATATTTAATGCATTAAATAATAAACTAATAATTTTATTTTTTAAATTCATACATCGCTCCACATCTGAATCGATAGCCCTGGAAAACTGATTATTACATTTAACTCATTTTCTAAATTGATTTATTATCTCATTCAAACCAGTAGTCATAACAAGTATATTCCCTAAAACTCAGTGGCAAGGTCATCAAACGCCTTTTCCCAATGATATGCCCAGTTTTTAGACGTCATTGCATAATTATCACAGAAAATTTCGCGAATCTTTTGCACTTCTGAACTGAACCACCAATCATCAACAGCCGTTTTGACATTATCCCATGAAATAGAAGACCCCACAATAAGATTTGTGTAGAAAGCTGCGGCACTTTCTGGCGAGTCATGCCAGATGCCTACGCTACGCATCGGTTCGATAATCTCCATTGCCTTGTCTGTAAAAATATGGGCGTCAGAATAAAGAATTGTTGGCCGGTTAAGCGCCATCGTCCGGTGCAACGTCGTCGAATAATGATCAAGAATCAACAGGATACTCCCTGATAAGACCTGCCCGATGTGAATATCCCTGTAATTTTGAAATACAACGTCAGGAAAGCAAGCCTTCATTTTGTCAGCTACTGAAAACGTGTCATGAACATGCAAGCGTATAATCGGGCGCAATGGAGGCTCAACTGCTTTGAGAAATCTGACTCGCTGCTGCGCGTATGGTCGCCATGTGCCATCTCCCAAAGCAGGCAATAGCCTGGGAAGGTAGCGATAACTGTAATTAGCAATCAGTGTGGGAGGTAAAATAAATTTACTTTTCTGCATTTCAGCAAGAAAAGGTGATGGCAAGTAATACGCATTTGCCTTACCGAAACCAAAAAATCTGTCAGGAACAGCTTCATCAATATCACGCTTTGTACAATCCTTCAGCAACTCCCCACCACCATATTCAACTACACACAAAGGTTTCTTTGAAACTCTGGCGAGCACCATCAAAGGAGCATCTGCATATGGCCCAACAGAAGTAGCCAATACCCCTCGTCTTGGGAGCTTTATCTGCTTTGCGGCGGCAATAATACCATTTAAAGATTCGCAAAGTTCTGTTGGAATATATTTGGGAATAAGATAACAGAGCAAGGATTCAAAATCATCATCAGTTGAATATCTCTCTATCCTTCCATTACGCCATGAAGAGATTGTTTGATTACCGTTCAGCAGGATGAATGTGCTGGCATTTATGATTCTTGAGGAAAAAGCCATGTAAAAATTATCGAATGATACTCCGTAACACCCTACAGCAAAATGTATATTTTTTTTGGATAAACACCCGTATTGTTCACTCAATAATGCGAATATGTTCTGAAACCCGTTCCTTTTTGCAGAGTGCCCTGCAGATGTCGGCGTGTCAAATTTACTTTTTATATGGAACTTGTCTATATGACTGTACGAAAAGAATCTGATAATATCAGAATATAGGAGTAAATTTAAAGCATCGTCACGCGCATAGCTTTCCATTGCGCCCGCTATGTTTTTATCCACGTAACACACCGAGGGAGCTGTTACAAATAGGCTGTTGGGAATAGTAGATACACACCGCAGTATTGACTTATATCTATCATAAACAGTTTGAACAAACTGAATTATAAATGGTAAAATAATAATGCAGATATCATTTACAGATAAACATAGAGAAAAATTTTGTTTTATAGATTGAGCAACACGAGGAATTATTTTATGAGCAACTTTAATTGTATACTCGTAGGCAGCGTGAAATTCATCTGGAGTACCAAATCTGTGAGTATCAACAATACTTTCAGAAATTTTATTTATAGTTAGTTCGTCGTCTTGCTGCGCAGATTCCGTTAAGTAAAGCTTTGTGTTAATAAATTCTTTGTCATAAGAGATCCTTGTCAACTGAATTTGTGTTTTCATCTATCCAACCTTAGCTGCATTACATAGAAGAGCATTATTTCACCTAACATATTGTACCAGGGCAGCCCCTCAACACGGAGCCGATAAATTTCCACACAGGAGCACTAAAGCGCCGCCTCTACATGCCTTAATACACGCGTCCTCTCAATAGAGGTGCATGCGTTATTGATTTTTAATGCTTTGTAATGTGCATGGGTGCACAAACAATCCCCTTACGCCTAGTCGGCAAAGTCTGCCATGATGCCCCGCACGAGGCGTTGCATCCCCTAACTAGTTTTACTCCGATACGTCTTGTCCCCCCTCCACATTACGAAAGACAAAGCGTGTCTAGTCACGCCGCCCCTGTAATGCCGGCAAGCCTTGTGCAACATCAGACCTTGACAGAAAGTCAAATAGGTCGACTCAGCGTATGCTGAAGCGACCTTATCATGGTTTACGCATGGGCCATTTCAACGGCCTCATTTTAGAACAAATTAATTTTGCAATTGTGCAATCTCAAAATTTTAAAGACGCTCGCTCCGACATATAACAGGGCAAATAATTTACACTTATGCCTGCAAGGCGGGCATCCGCTCCTACAACCGTTAGGGCTGTTTCAAAGTGAAACGGCTCTAAGCTTCAATTTAATTTTTAGCTATTGCGGCATGCCCCATAGCTGTCCACACGCGGGGAGCCCTCCACGCGTGAGCCATGTTCGGCCACATTAGATTAGAAAACCGCTTGGCTCGCCCCTGATTTTGCCTTGCTGCTTGGTGCCATGAAGACAGCTAAGGACAAACAAATTTGTAATACTGCCCTTAAATTCCAGGAATATCGCGGGGTAATCCTACAAAATTCTCAACCCAAATTTCTCTACCATCTACCTCAAAATTTTCATCAAATTCAGTTTGAAGCCCCATAAAGCAGTAGTTGCAAGGCCTGATGGTTTTAAAACCATCAGGTGCCGAATGAATTTTGCGTATTTTTTGCAACACAGATCCATGCCAAATATCATAAATCGTACTTGTTGAGGCATCGCCCATGTTAACATCTCGTGCATAATCATTGCAGCAAAGCAAAGCTTTGCCATCGCACCCAATAAAAAGTCGTTGCCAAAAATGAGGACAGGAGAATGAAGAAAGATACACTGGATTTGCAAAGGGATTTGCCCCTAAATCGCACAAAGGATTAAAGGCAACAAGATCACAAAGTGGTGACAACGTGTCAGAATACAATTGAGGATTAGGACGCATAGCTGGCCAAACACTAGAAACCTTGACTACAGGTTTAACCCTTCCGCTTGCTTCTTTGTATGACTTTATAAATTTAAGCTTCTCCAAGGTTTCTTCAAACTTGAGTGGAAAGCGTATTTTTTCATAAACATCATTCAAACCGTCAATAGAAATCATGAGCCAGTCTAGCCCGGCATCGATCAGAGATTTACTATAACTTTCAGAAAGTCTGCTTCCATTTGTAATAAGGCTGACTTCCCTAACGCCTTTTTGCTTTGCGTACGTGATGGCGTTAATTAAATCCGGGTGCAGGGTTGCTTCACCAAATGACCCAAATTTTACTGAGTAAACTTTGTCGGCGACTTCATCGATAATTTTTTTAATAAGCGCGAAATCAATATAGTCACCTGTACGAGTATCTTTTTTTTCGGAACTATATGTGCACATGTGGCATCGCAAATTGCATGCCGATGTCATTTGAAAGCCAACTTCAAGAGGATATTCTCGGACAATTTTCTGCGCAGGCAACGACTTCCATTCTGAACGGTATGTTAAATACTCTTCTTCGTTCCAGCCATGAGCCAATTTCTTTTGATATGCCGCGATAACGTCTGGGGGGCTGAGTTCAAGCTGACCACGGAGGGCTAAATCTTTTTGGGTTGCCATGAGGGTTCTCTTAGTTAAAATTAGGACATGTTGGGCCAAAATAATTTGAGAGCCCGCAAGAGAATTTAACGGCTGCTTATAGCTCTCAGGACAAGATGCAGCAAGGGGTGCGCAATTTTTTTGCACGAGCAGCAGCAGAACTGCTCATATGTAGAAACACCTCATTCACCAGACATGAAATACTGTTGGATATTCTAATATAACCGGCATTCATTTTTATAAAAACAGTCAAAAAAGACACATAATTAAATTGTAGAAAAACATTCATAAGGCAAGAAAACTTTTTACTCATATTTGGAGAACGCTGTTTTGCTTTTCGAGCGAGATAATTATATACGCATACAAGAATTATCACCAATACAATATACGTATAAACTGGTACTATGAGCGGCATTTTTATATTCAAAGCTCACACCCATGATTACAATACAACAACAGCCTCAAGAGATTTATAACCTAATGCTCCGTAAATATCTAGTCAAAAAATAGGGGGGAGGTATCTCCATTTGTCTCGCTTTGTAAAGAAAAAATTCCAAAAAGATGACACGTGTTAAAAGCGTATGGGTATTCAGCGGCGTGATATGGTTGAATTTTTTTCCAAACCATAGAGGTAAAACTATGCTTCGAAGCGTAATACTTATAATTATGTGTGTATGAAAAATGGCCGCGCGGCAATGACCCTTCCATAGTAAGAGGATCTGCTGTACTCCCATCCCCATTTTCAAGCACAATGACATCGACTCCGTACTTGCTGCTACAAGCCAATCTAGAAAACATTAAGTCTAAGTGCTCTGGGAAAACATATTGCGCAGACCCATTTGAAAAAATAACACATTTATTTTGCGTATTAAATGTGAGCAAATGCAAATTTTCAGCAGAACTCGCTACAAACGTAAGATTTTTAAAGTGGAAAGTTTCTTTCGCATACTGAACTACAGAGTCAAATATATCAGTAAATACAAAATTGTGCTGCGGATACTTTTGAGCAAAATAAGCGATTTCCCTACCAGAGGATGCCCCTAACTGAATTACAGTTACAGGTGATTTTTCTTCACTGAGTTTTTTTTCTAAATATTTTATGTGGGGCCAAGCTTCATAAAAATCAAGAACCCCGATGCGCTCTCCATTTTGGGGAGGAAACGGATCATACTCAGATTGGTATTCTTTCGCCCACTCAACGGCGCTGTCCCCCCCCCCATCATTCGAGATTGAAAGTCTAATCTGCGACCGACTGGAAGCGCCCAATAACCATACCAAAAAATATCTTGGATGAATTTCGTTAGCGTTTTGCTGTATCGTGATTTATTTCCGGTTCGGGAGTAGGATTGTTCAGCAAGAGAATTCCACCAAGGCATGGCAAAAAAAATTTTTGAGAGCAAAGGAAGCATACGCTGAAAAACGTTGTGATAAACTTTTCGCAGAATATTCATGTCACACCCTATAAAAAGCATACACTGATTAAAAATTGCATACAACTGGCAATAATAGCTTTGTTATGAATGGCCTATCGGGACCATGCTGCTTTCTGCTTCCGCTGAGCTTTATGCACGGTACTCCAATGAGGGAAACAGAAGACAAGCTAACCTTTGTATATCTCTTAGCCGCCATAGGCTCACTTGGTTTCTCTTGGTTGACCCTGAACTGCCCCGTTAACCCCAAAGTATAACAACTATCCCTTGTCGCCCTCTTCATTTTTTGCAGCCAGGTACGCCTCGTATTCAGGAAGAACAGTTTCCGGCTTTCCTTGCATGCGTACCTCGCCCTCGTCTATCCAATACACGAAGTCACAGCCTTCCACCGTACTTAGACGGTGAGCCACCACCACCAAGGTCATGTGTTCTCGTAGGCTGTTGATCGTCTGCTGGATGGCCTGTTCCGCCGCGCCGTCCAAGGCGCTGGTGGCCTCGTCAAACAGGATAAACTGCGGATTGTTGTAGAGCGCGCGGGCAATGGCCACCCTCTGGACCTGACCGCCAGAGAGGCGCACCCCCCGCTCACCGATAACGGTATCAATATTTTGCTCCAGTCCGTCCACAAAGTCCATAGCCGCCATGCGGCAGCACTGCTGTACACGCTCACGGTCTATTGCCGTGCCCCAATGGCTGAAGGCGATGTTTTCAGCAATACTGGCATTGAGCAGAAAGGGCGACTGGGGCACATAGCCGACGCGCCGAACCCAACCCTCACGCCGCGCGTTATCCATAGGATGGCCATCCACAAAGATACTCCCCGAGGTAGGAGGAAACAGCCCAGTCAGCAGGCCCACGATAGTGCTTTTGCCTGCGCCGGAGGGTCCTACAAAGCCCACCATGCTTCCGCGTGGAATGTGCAGGTTCAGATTATGCAGGGCGTCAGGCTTGTCTTCCGGCACAGAAGGATAGCGAAAGGTGACGTTCTCCAGCCGCAGGTCTTCACTCAATGGGCAGTCCTGTGCGGTCTCTGTATGCGGCAGGGCCGCCATTTCGTCCAGTTTGTGCAGCACCGGTTCAATCTGGGGAATCTGCTGCTGCATCATGAGCAACTGCTGCACCAGCTTGTTCATGGTAGGCAAAAGCCGCCAGGCTACAGCCGCCAGTAGTGTCAAGGTGCCCACGGTGCGCGCCACACTGGCGTTTTGCCAGTACAGTAGAATAACAGCCCCAAGCAGCAGCACCATACCCACCCACTCTAGCGTCCAGGACGGCAGCGGATGACAGACGGGCAACAGAGCCTGGGCATGGGCCGCGCGTCCTTCATATTGGACATAACGAGATTCAAAAGGTGTTTGCTGACGGTAGATCATCAGCTCGCGGATGCCGTAAAGGGCGGTGTGCGAAACTCGGCCAGAATCCCGCTGGGCCAGCGTCAACTCCTGGCTGCATTTATTGACAAGCCTGCGGCTGAACCGAAAACTAACATAGGCGCACAGCGCCGTACCCGCAAAAACGACTACCCCCGCAAGGGGGGTTACAATCAGTACAACTAGCACCAAAAACACGGCGACGGCCAGTTGCCCCAGAGCCTGAACAACGGCGAAGCAATAGACGCCAATGGCGTTGCGCCAGCCCAGCATCGAGGCAAGGTCGCTGACTCTCTGGCCCACATGCCAGAGATACGGCGCATGCACAAACCCGTGAAAAAGACGCCTACCCATCTCCAAATTGACAAGCTGACTGAAGTTTGCCTGCTGCCAGGTGAGCGCGGCAAGGGCAATGGATTTAAAGAACACAGCCGCGCATAGTCCCACCAGGAGGACGATGAGCAGCAGGCGGGGGTCCTCTGTTATCGGAAGCAGGATTGGGCACAGGGCTACAAGCTTGTGCATGACGCCGGATTGAGCGATGGTTTGCGGCGATGCCAGCACCACACCCAACAAAGACACGGCTGCTGTGAGCACAAATTCCGCCAGAGCGACCAGTACGGAAAAAATCATGACCCGCCAAAAGCGGCCTTGCAGGCCTTTGCCCAACTGGCTGTAAATGGCTCGAAAAATCTTGCTAAGCTGCGGATTCAGCATGCGCCCCCCGCCCCATAGCGGGTGCGGAAGTCCCTATATGTTGCCCGCAGACCTTCCCCAAACGTCACCTGGGGTTTCCACCCCATGCCGAAAAGCTTGCTGGAATCCAGCAGCTTGAGCGGCGTTCCGTCCGGTTTGGAGGGATCCGTGTCAATAGCGCCTTCAAAGCCCACTATCCCGGCGATCAACCGGGCCACATCCATGATGGTGCATTCCTTCTGGCAGCCCACATTGACATGCCCGAAATCCGAATAGTTCTCCAGCAGAAACACGCAGGCCTCGGCCATATCGTCCACATGCAAAAATTCGCGCAGGGCCGTGCCTGTCCCCCAGATGCTCACCCTTTCCGCCCCGACAAGTTTGGCTTCGTGGAAGCGCCGGATCAGCGCCGGGATGACGTGGCTGTTTTCGGGATGGTAATTGTCGCCCGGCCCATACAGATTGGTGGGCATGGCGCTGATGGCGTCAAAGCCATACTGTTTTCTGTAGGCTTGGCACATCTTGATCCCTGCAATCTTCGCCAAGGCGTAAGCGTCGTTGGTGGATTCCAGAGGTCCGGTGAGCAGATATTCTTCCTTGATGGGCTGCGGACAGAGCTTGGGATAGATGCAGGATGAGCCCAGAAAGAGCAGTTTCTTCGCTCCGTTGCGGTATGCGCTGTCAATGACGTTATTCTGGATCTGCAAATTCTGGTAGATAAATTCCGCCGGATACGTGGCGTTGGCGTAAATGCCGCCCACCTTGGCCGCCGCCAGGATGACATAGTCCGGGCGGTATTCCGCGAAAAACGCGCGCACGGCAGTCTGATCGCAGAGATCAAGCTCCGCATGCGTACGGATAAGCAGATTCTCGTAACCGGCCCGTCGCAAGGCGCGGCAGATGCCGCCGCCCACCAGGCCCCGGTGCCCGGCCACATAAATAAGCGCGTTTTTGTCCATGCCCTACTCGTTGTGACTGAAAGTCTTGAAGCCCGCTACCTTGCATACGGCGTCGCGCATGCTTAAGCCCAGATCCTCACGGGTCATTTCGGCCACCATATCCTCAAAGGTCGTCTTGGGCGTCCAGCCCAGCTTTTCCTTGGCCTTGACCGGATTGCCCAGCAGAGTTTCCACTTCCGTGGGACGAAAATAGCGCGGATCCACCCGTACAATAACGTCGCCGGGCTTAACATGGCATTCCATGCTCTGGCGTCCTCCGGCAGCCCGGGCAAGACGGGATACGTCCACGGCGGCCACAGTACCGGTTTCGTCAACACCGCTGCCCTGCCAGATCAGGCTTACGCCCACTTCAGCCGCCGCCGCATTGACGAAATCCCGCACCGAGAACTGCCGCCCCGTTGCGATGACGAAATCGTCCGGCTGTTCCTGCTGCAACATGAGCCATTGCATTTCCACATAGTCGCGGGCATGGCCCCAGTCGCGCTTGGCATCCAGGTTGCCGAGATACAGGCAGTCCTGAAGCCCCAGTACCATACGCGACAAGGCGCGGGTGATCTTGCGGGTCACAAAGGTTTCGCCGCGGATGGGCGACTCATGGTTAAACAGAATGCCGTTGCAGGCATACATGCCGTACGCCTCACGGTAGTTCACCGTAATCCAGTAGGCATAGAGCTTGGCGCAGGCGTAAGGCGAGCGGGGATAGAAAGGTGTTTTCTCAGTCTGCGGCACTTCCTGCACCAGACCGAACAGTTCGGAAGTGGAGGCCTGATAAAAGCGGGTTTGCTCGGCAAGACCGGTAATGCGTATGGCTTCCAGCAAGCGCAACGTGCCCAGAGCATCCACATCCGCCGTATATTCAGGCGATTCAAAGGACACCTGCACATGGCTCTGGGCCGCCAGGTTGTAAACCTCATCGGGTCTTACTTCCTGCATGATGCGCACGAGATTGCTGGAATCACTGAGATCGCCATAGTGCAAAATAAAACGCCGCTCACAGGCGTGGGGATCCTGATAGAGATGATCGATGCGGTCAGTGTTGAACAGAGAAGCTCGTCGTTTGAGACCGTGCACCTCATAACCTTTCTGGAGGAGGAATTCCGCGAGATACGCGCCGTCCTGTCCGGTAATACCGGTGATCAGAGCTTTTTTCATAACATTCATTTTTATTATAATGGGTTATGCGCCGCAATCCGCAAGTACGGAGGCGCAGATAAGGCGAGCAAGTCTTGGTAGACTCTGTTTTTATCTATAAATAGAAGCGATGTCCATTGAATGCATTTCGCGGAAAATCTATAACTCGACGAAAGGGCTTATGGTTTTAAAACCATAAGCCCTTAAATTTGTGGTGGAGAAGAAGGGATTTGAACCCTCGACCCCCGCCTTGCGAAGGCGATGCTCTCCCAGCTGAGCTACTTCCCCACAAGTGGAAACATCGTGGAAAAAAATTTCTAGGCAAAAAAGGTCGGCCTGTCAAGCCCTTCTCCAGTCCAGGGCCGATCGCGCTTGCAGCACAATTTTCTCTCAAATTCCCAACGTATCACGGAGCTGCGCCACGCGATGGCTGTAGGCATGGCCCGAGCGTATGTGTTCCCGCCAGGCTTGGCGCAGTTCGCGGGCCCGGGCCGGATCAGCGCGCAGAGCGGCCAGCCGGGGCAGCAGCTCCGCCGGACGGCTCAAGGTTACAGGCCGGGTCAACGCCTCGGGAAAAAGTCTCAGACCGGGCGTGGCGTCGCTCAAAAGCAGTCCACCGGCAGCCCAGACGTCGAAATGGCGCTGGCTCAGACTCTGCGGCAGCAACAGGCTGGTCACGTTGAGCACGGCCCCGGCCCGGCGGTAGATATCCGGCAGGACCGTATAATAATCCACCGGCGGCAGCACCTCGAGGCCCGGCAGCAAATCTTGCCAGCCCGCATCGCCCACCACCCGCATTCCGGCTTCCAGCCCGGCCCGGACCCAGCGGGCGCGATTGGCCTGGGAGCAGATCTCCGCGCCCAGACCAACGCAACGCACATCCTGTCCAGGCCAGGGGGCAACCCCAGATTTCCGGAGCCACCAATGAAAATGCGGCCCCTCCGCAGGACCGCCGGAATGCGTCAAGAGGGTGCGCGCCTCCTGCTCCAGGCCCTGTAGCACACGGGCCGCCGCAAAAAAACGTTCCCGCTCCGGAAAGGCCGAACGCCCCACGAAGAGCGGCGGGTTTTGGACAAGGTCCGCAGCCTCGTTTTCGTCCGGCAAATCCCGCCACATTTGTGGGGCCACGGCCAGAGGCAAATAAAAAACCCGCCGGGCTCCGGCGGCCCGCAGGCCGGGAATAAAACTCTCGTCGGTCACGAACAGCGCGGCCTCTTGCCACCAGGGCAGACGCAGACCGGAGAGCAAATGCCAGGGGTTGTCCACAAACCAGACAGCCACCGGCACGCCCAGAGCTTGGCAAAGATAAAAAATCCGCCCTTCCGGGTCCAGGCCGCGCAGGTTGACGGAGAGCAGCAGCACGGGATTGCTCCCGGCCAGCAGATTTTCCCAGGCCGTCAACAGGCTTTCCGTGCCGCGGCACATGGGCACAGTTTCCAGCACCGGCTCGAAACCGGCTTCGCCCAAGGCCTGACGCAGTTCCTGATGCAGAAGCTGCCGCTCTGTGCCGGGCAGCAGAACCGGGCGGCGACCGCCCTCCTCCGCCGCATATTTCATAATGCCTTCAGTGACTGTCCGCCGCGTCCGCACTTCCAGTCGGGCCGCACCCAGGCGTCCCAAGAGCGGACCCCAGAAATCCGGGGCCAGGCGCAGACCCGGCCGATAAAAAAAGACAGAACAGCGCGCGGCCAGAGCCACGATATCTTCCGGCGTGACCTGTTGCCAATGCCCGGGCAGGGACCGCCGCCCCCCTACCGGACGCGCGACCTCCAGACGCCGTAAGGTTTCCGGCTCGTCCAGCCAGAACACACGCGCGCAGCCCGCCCCTCCTTGCGCAAAAGGCAGATCCTCAGGCCGCCCCGGCCCCAGCCCTAACAACAGCACATCCTTGCCGACGCCCAGGCGCTCCCAGGATTCGGGATTGTCGGGCAGGCTCAGGCTGCGCCCCGCGAAATCAGGCAAACTGACGCGCCGTGGCGCGCGCATGGATTCAGACATGCTCCCTCGCAAGAAAACGGATTTCCCACCATAGCCGCCATGCGCCGCCCGCCGCAAGGCCGTGCGACATAAAAGCCCCGCCGGATTTCCGGCGGGGCCTGTCGACAGAAGGAAAGTGAAAGGTATGAGCCTGATTACGTACTACTTAATGACGCCGCAGGCGATGCGCGCGCCGCCGCCGCCCAAGGGCGGATTGTCGGTATAATTGTCGCCGCCCTCATGGATCATCACGGAATGGCCCTTGAGGTCCTTGGCCTGGAGGTTGGGAGCGTGCAGCTTGGCCTTGGCCACGCCTTCGGCATCGGCCATGATATGCGGCAGGTCGCCCTTATGGCCGGCCTTGCCGGGCCCGGCGTGCTTATTGGTCTTCATGGGGTCGTAATGCCCGCCGGCGGCCAGGCCCGCCACCATTTTGCCGTCCTTTTCAGCCGGAGCGCAGGAAGCGTTTTCATGCACATGCATGCCGTGCTCGCCCTCGGGCAGGCCCGTCAGGTCCACAATAATATCTACCCCGCCGCCGTCGGCATCCGAGAAGGTGATGAAGCCGATTTCCTCGCCCACGCCGTCGGGGCTGATTTTGTTCACCGGGGTTTTGACGCTTTCCGCCTGCGCGGCGGAGCCCATCAACAACAGCCCGCCGCAGAGCAGCAGGGCGAAACTCATGTTTTTCAAAATCATTGTCATTCTCCTTAAGATAGGCAAATGCGCACTCCGGGCTTCAACCGGAGCGGCATGGATTTTTTAACCTGTCCTGACGCTAGCCTGCTTTCCGGCTTTCCGTCAATACAAGAAATAATTATTCTCAAATCAGGTAAAAAACCAGGCGGATAAGCCTGTTGCGGCACGGTGCAAGGCCGCCTAGCCCCATCCGGCATCAAGACTTGGCGAACGAATTGAAAAAGGCTATGCTTATGTGTTGGGGTTTTTATGAAGGAATATCGCGACCATTATTTCCTCAAAGCCAAGCGGGAAAATTATCCGGCCCGCTCGGTCTACAAGCTGAAAGAGCTGGATGCCAAATTCCGTCTGCTCAAGCCGGGCATGAAAGTGCTGGATCTGGGGGCCGCTCCCGGTTCCTGGTCTTTGGGCGTCGCGGAAAAAGTGGGCTCCAAGGGGCTTGTCCTGGCCTGCGACATCCAGAGCACGGAAACGGCGTTCCCGCCCCAGGTGCTCTTCATGCAGGAGGATGTCTTCCAGCGCTCCGCCGCCTTTGAGGCCAAGCTGGCCGAACTGGGCCCCTTTGACTTGGTCATCAGCGATATGGCTCCGCGTACCACGGGTACGCGCTTCACGGATCAGGCCCGTTCCCTGGAGCTGACCCTGGAGGCTCTGGCCGTAGCCTGCCTGCATCTGAAGCAAGGCGGCAATTTTGTGGTCAAGATCTTCATGGGACCGGATATTCAGGATCTGCTCACCCCCATGCGCAAGGCGTTCAGCTCGGTCAAATCCTTTAAGCCCAAAAGCTCACGCGCCGAAAGCAAGGAAACCTTTTTTACGGGCCTGGGTTTTCGCGGCGACACGGCCGCTATCGCGTCCGGCGATGCCGGGCCGGAAACATAACCGGATTTCGTCTGAATCATATGGCGGTTCAGACTGTATCCAGCAAAAAGACACATTTTTTTGCTGAATCCATGCCGCTTCGCGGCGCGCGGTCCCCACGGGCCGCGCAAACATTCAAGGTGAAACGCTCTAATACTTTTACGGTTTTCGGGAGGTTTTATGTCAGGTCACAGCAAATGGGCCAATATCCAGCACCGCAAGGGACGCCAGGACGCCAAGCGCGGCAAAATTTTCACCAAAGCCGCCAAGGAAATCATCATTGCCGCTAAAAACGGCGGCGATCCTTCGGGCAATTCCCGTCTGCGGGCGGCCATCGCTGCGGCCAAAGCCGTGAACCTGCCCAAGGACAAGATTGAAGCCGCCATCCGCAAGGGCACCGGCGAAGACGCGGGCGGCGATTTTGTGGAAGGCTTCTACGAAGGCTACGGTCCCGGCGGCATCGCCATCATGGTGGAGGTCGCCACGGACAATAAAAACCGCACCGTGGCCGAAGTGCGCCACCTTTTCACCAAGCATGGCGGCTCCATGGGCGAGAACGGCAGTGTAGGCTGGATGTTCGAGCGCAAGGGCGTCATCAGCGTGGACAAGGCCGCCTACGCCGAGGATAAAATTATGGAAGCCGCCCTGGAAGCCGGGGCCGACGACGTGCTGGACGACGAGGATGTCTGGACCCTTCAGACGGCCATGGCCGACTTCGCGGCCGTGCGCGACGCCCTGGAAGCCGCGGGCATTGAGATGCAGTCCGCCGAGCTGGCCATGGTGCCGCAGAACCTGGTGGCCGTGAGCGCGGATATGGGCCAGAAGGTGCTGCGCCTGATGGAAGCCCTGGACGACAATGACGATGTGCAGAATGTCTATGCCAATGTGGATTTTCCGGACGATATGCCCACCGACTGACGCAAGCCGGTCCTTTTGCCTTCTTGCTGTGTCGCGCATCGTTTTTTATTCCGGTCATGGACCAGAAGAGTCCACTTCCTGCATAAAAAACTCGCGCTCCTTGCGGAAAGGCAAAATTCCTCGTCGCGCGCCCTTTTTCATTGCCGCCGTCATGCCCCCGCTACCGGCTTGACGGCGGCATAACTATATTGTTGGGGCACCTTCTATGCAGCCCGTCACCGTCATCGGCATTGATCCCGGTTCCCAGCGCACGGGCTGGGGCGTGGTGCGCGAAGTCTCCGGCGTTCTCCGGCTGGTGGACTGCGGCGTGGTGCGCACGGCCTCAGCCGGAAAGGAATTTTCCGCGCGGTTGGCGCGCATTTACCATGAGCTGGCCAAGGTGCTCGGGCGCTGCAAGCCCGACGAAGCGGCCATTGAACAGGTCTTTACCGCCAAAAACGCGGCCAGCGCCCTCAAGCTGGGCCAGGCCAGAGGCGTGGCCGTGGCGGCCTGCGCGGCGTATGGCCTGGGAATCAGCGACTACGAGCCGACCCTGGTCAAAAAGTCCCTGGTGGGCACAGGCCGGGCGGAAAAGGAGCAGGTGGCCTTTATGGTCAAGCGCCTGCTCAACGTCCGCGAGGCCGACTGGGCGCTGGACACCTCCGACGCCCTGGCCGTGGCTGTCTGCCATCTGACCATGCGGCGCTTTGCCGCGCTCACGGCGCGCTGACCACAAAACGAAGAACAGGATGCGCCTCTGGAGCCGGAAACGCATCCCGTCCATCAGAAATTAAACACCGGCGCATGGGGACGGTTCGCGTCCGCTGTGCGCCGTTTTCATTACGGGCGCGGCGCGCGCGGCCCGGCGGGCTGCATGGAATAGCGGTACAATTCGTGAATTTCCTTGTCGTAGCCGGGATAGAAGCCCTTGCCCATGCCGAGCACGATACGCGCGCCCCGGTTCATGTGCACCAGCAGGTCGCCGCTGGAGGGGTCCACGCAGAGACCTTCGATTTCGCCCTGCTTGATGGCTTCGTCAAAGGTCTTTTCCAGCACCACGGGCGCGTTGGTGGCCGAGGTCACGTCCACGCGATAAAGATGGTCGGGCTCGTTGTCGTCTGCGGTGCCGTCGTCGGCCGTCACAAAAAGCGAACCGTCATAGTAGAACACGCCCTGCACCCACTGCGGCACGGGCTGCAGATGCACCTTGCGCAGATACTTGCCGTCCAGGTCGTATTCATAGAGATAGCGGCCGCTTTCCTCGCCCACCCAGGAGCACATCCACACCGTGCCCTTGACCGGGTCCACAGTGATGCCGGACACTTCCAGCTGGCCGGACTTGGGCTCGAACTTAAAAGTGCGTTTGAATTTCAGAGTGTCCGCATCGTGCACGGCGATCTGAATATCCTTGCCCACGCCGTCCATGAAATTCTCGGCGCTGATGTACAATTCGCCGTTGTAGACGTCGATGTCCCCGATGTGATTGGACGGGATGGCGTAGCCCTCAAAGGGATTGTCGTTCTGCTTCAGCAGCTTGCCGTTCATGTCGTATTTGAACAGTTTTTTGCTGTCGCTCACGTAGATGTACTTGCCGTCGCAGGCCACGCCCTGGCGGCCGGCCACGGGCATGACGCTTTTGAGCGTGTACTCGTACTTGGGGGCATGGGCCGGACGGGCCTGCGAGGCCTGCGGCGGAACCAAGGCCGCGCCCAGCAGCAGCGCGACCAGCGCAATGAGCTTTTTCATCCTTTCTCTCCTTGCGGATTGCGGCGCCGCGCGGGGCTTCCCCATGAAGCCGCGCAACGGGCCTTCAAATACCGTAATGCAAGCGAAATGGACTGACAAGAAGCCCTGCGCTGCCGAAGCGTAACGTCATAAAAATTTCACACACGTAAAAAACGAACCCCGCCGTGGGGCGGGGTTCGTCGTCGGTCCGGAGTCCGGACCCGGCAATTGCTTTCAACGCACTATTCAATGACCACGGCCTTTTTGATGATCACCGGCGTCGTGGGCACGTTTTCGTAAAAGCCCTTTTTGCCCGTGGCCACGGCTTCAATCTTGTCCACCACCTCATGGCCCTTGATGACCTTCCCGAACACGGCATAGCCCCAGCCCTGGGGGGTCTGGCTCTTGAAATCCAGAAAGCCGTTGTCTTTGGTATTGATGAAGAACTGCGCGCCGGCCGAGTGCGGGTCGGCGGTGCGGGCCATGGCGATGGTATACTTCTGATTGCGCAGGCCGTTGTTGGCCTCGTTGTGAATGGGCGCGCGGGCGCTCTTTTCCTTCATGTCCGGAGTCAGGCCGCCGCCCTGGACCATGAAGTTTTTGATAACGCGGTGAAAAATGGTGCCGTCATAATGTCCGGATTTCACGTACTGGATGAAGTTGGCCGTGGTAATGGGGGCCTTGCGGGCATCCAGGCGCACCACGATGTCCCCGAGGCTGGTTTCCAGCTTGACGGCGGGATCGGACGCCGGCGCGGCGGCGCGGGCCTGCCCGGCGAAAACCGGCAGCAGCGCCAGGCTCAGGACAAGGCAGAAGGCCGAAAGAAAAAATTTCATAACTGACTCCTTGGAATACGGCATTTTCGCCGGTGCGGGCACCGCGCCGACTGTGCATGCTAGCACGCGGCCCGGCCCACCCGCAAGACGAAGCATGGCCCGCCCACCAGTACTTTAACACATAAAATGCCCGCTTACGGCGAGTAAAGCCCGTCTGCCCGCATTTCGCGGCAAGGACTTGCAGACAAATCCTTGCCGGGCGGTGGGCCGGTTCGGCATCCGACAAGAAAAACAAAATTTCGATGACGAGCGTCTGCCCGATAAGAGCCTATACGGCATAGCCGGAACCTAGAAACAACGCCTGGCGCGGGAACCCCAAAACCGCTCCGCCGCCGCAAGGCCACGGCACTTGCTAAATCGGGGGGGAGTCATATAGTATGCGAAAAGGAGTGTGGATAACCACCCCGCGGCACGCTGTGCCGGACCGGACAACAACAGTTTTTTTGGAGGACTTATGTCACCGACTACCCGCAGTGTCGCGCAAAGCGGCGTGACCAGCGCCGTTTCCGTTTACATGCGCCAGGTCTACCAGTGGATGACGGCGGGCCTTGCCCTGACCACGGTGGTGGCCTACGGCGTGGCCAACTCGCCGGCCATCCGGGATGCCATTCTGGGCAACAGCCTGGTTATGATTCTTCTGATCGTGGCCCAATTCGGCATGGTCATCGCCCTTTCGGCCGCCATCCACAAAATGTCGGCGGGCACGGCCACCGGCCTCTTCCTGCTCTACTCGGCCCTGACCGGCGCCATGCTTTCGTCCATCTTCGTGATCTACCCCATCGCGTCCATCGCCAACGCCTTTCTGGTGACCACGGGCACTTTCCTGGCCATGTCGGTCTACGGCACGGTAACCAAGCGCGACCTCACGACCATGGGCAACTTCCTGTTCATGGGGCTCATCGGCATCATCATCGCCATGGTGGTGAACATCTTCCTCAAGAGCACCATGATGGACTTTATTATCAGCTGCCTGGGCGTGCTGATCTTCACCGGCCTGACCGCCTACGACACCCAGAAGCTGCGCCGCTTCGGCGAAGCCGCGCCTCTGGACGACGGCACGGCGGTGCGGCGCGGGGCCATCATGGGCGCGCTGACCCTTTACCTGGACTTTATCAACCTCTTCCTGATGATGCTGCGGCTTTTCGGCGGCAACCGCAACTGAGCCGCCTAAAGCATTCCAACGTTGAAAATGTTGAAATGCTCCGGCGGCCGCGTGAGCGGACGCCCGCGCCTGAAGCCAAGGTGGGAGCGCGTTCCCGCCGCGCGTCAGCCGTTGTCGCTGGGCTGCTTGCTTGAGCCGTTCACGGCGAAGCCGTGTTACGGATCAAGACAGCAGCGCTACGGATGACGACAGCAATGATAGGCTGAAGGCAGCGTCAGCTTTGAAATTGGCACAATTTCAAAGCGAATCTGCATCTAGAACGCGGGCCCGACGGATCTTGATTGCAATTCCGCCGGACCGCGGGGACTGTCCCCAAATGGATTTCCCGGTTTTCTTGCCGGAAATATCACACTTTGGAGATAAGCCCTGAACCTTTTTTCAGCCGCGCGGGGGCAAAAGGCGGAGCCTTTTGCCCCTTTTTTTGAGCATGGCGCGGCCCATGGAAATAACGTGAAAAAGCAACATAAAAATATACGCCCTACCGATCCCGCCGCCCTTCCCGGCAATGACGAACTGCTGGAACTTTTTGCCCGCGAATCCCGCCCCATGCGTCTGGACGGCCTGCTGCGCGCCACGGGTCTGCC
>OKSH01000509.1_pt1 | contig 41340 bp, 40 predicted proteins | sample 1601231 | NCBI WGS metagenome assembly OKSH01 (sample SAMEA3541596, study PRJEB24748) | human gut metagenome | biome: human gut; feature: human-associated habitat; material: faeces | place: China | collected 2012
TTTGAAGGTATATATAAAAGGTAAAAAGCAATCAACATATGTTGGTTGCTTTTTTGATATCCGGCATAAAGAATAAAAAAAATATAAAATCTCAAATATCTTTTGACCATATATGCTATAGATGATACAATTGAAACATTGTTGGAATAGAAAAGGAGTTTATTAATTATGGAACAGAAAGTAATTGCCACAGTTGGCGGACATCAGATTACAGAAGCAGAAGTAGAGGCGTTCATTCGCAGCCTTCCGAGAGAACAGCAGGCATATGCTTCACATCCGGATTTTCGTAAACAGTGTGAAGAACAGCTGATCGCAGTTTATGCATTTGCAAAATACGGAGAAGAAGAGAAGATCGATGAGACAGAAGAGTTCAAGAATGTGATGGAAAATGCGAGAAAAGACATTCTTGCGCAGATGGCTATGAGAAAGCTTTTTGCAACAGTAAACGTAACAGACGATGAGATCAAAGAATATTACGAAGCAAATAAAGGGAAATATTCTAAAGGTGCATCTGTACATGCGAAACACATCCTTGTAGATAATGAAGAGAAATGTACAGAGCTTTTAAACGCAATTACAAGCGGGGAGAAGGTATTTGAGGATGTTGCAAAAGAATCTTCTTCATGTCCTTCAGGAGCAAACGGAGGAGATCTTGGAGAGTTCGGAAGAGGACAGATGGTGAAAGAATTCGAGGATGCTGCATTTGCTGCTGAGGTCGGACATATTGTAGGACCGGTAAAGACACAGTTTGGATATCATCTGATTAAAGTAGAAGATAAGAAAGAAGCCGGTGAATCAAATCTGGAAGAAGTAAAAGACCAGATTCGTGCAGAATTATCTCAGAAGAAACAGGAAGAAGCTTACAGAGCTAAAGTAGATGAACTGAAGAAAAAATATATGGATTAATCTGTTCATCCACTAAAGAGATAATATAATAAAAGCAGGGGCATGATCATTGAAGATCATGCCCCTGCTGCGTCTTAGATGGCGATTTGCGCCTGTTTTATTTGGTTTGCAGTAATTTATCAATACTTACAAGTTTTACGCTTAAAACAAATATTTTAGCAGCTAATTTCAGCTCTTTTACAGTTGGATAAGAAGGTGCAATACGGATATTGCTGTCCTTCGGATCTTTTCCATAAGGGAAAGTAGCACCGGCACCAGTCATTACAAGACCGGCATCTTTTGCTTTGGCAACGATTGCTTTGGCACATCCATCCATAGAATCAAAGGAAATGAAGTAGCCACCGCGTGGAGCAAGCCATGAACCAATTCCAAGTCCGCCAAGTTCTTTGTCCAGTGTATTTAACACAATATCAAACTTAGGACGGAGAATATCTGCATGTTTTTTCATGTGCTGAACCATTCCGTGAATATTTCCGAAATATCTTGCATGTCGGAGTTGGTTCAGTTTGTCATGTCCGATTGTCTGAATACGCATCTGTTTTCTGATATCAGCCAGGTTGGCATCAGATGCTGCGATTGCTGCGATACCGGAACCAGGGAAACTGATCTTGGAAGTAGAAGAGAACTTGTAAACCATATCCGGGTGTCCTTCTTTCTTACACTCCATTAAGATTTCAATCAGATAATCCTGTTTATCTTCATATAAATGGTGAATACCATATGCATTATCCCAAAAGATACGGAAGTCTTCTGCTGCAGGATTCAGTTTTGCAAAACGATGAACTGTTTCATCAGAGTAAGTGATGCCCTGTGGGTTGGAATATTTTGGAACACACCAGATACCTTTGATCGCCGGATCAGTGCTGACCAGTTCTTCTACCATGTCCATGTCCGGACCGGTTGGTGTCATCGGAACGTTGATCATCTCAATTCCGAAATATTCTGTAATTGCAAAATGTCTGTCATATCCAGGAACCGGACATAAGAATTTTACTTTATCAAGTTTTGCCCACGGAGTACTTCCCATAACACCATGAGTCATACTGCGTGCAATTGTATCATACATTATATTCAGGCTGGAGTTTCCAAAGATAACGATATTATCTTTTGGTACTTCCATCATATCTGCAAGCAACTGTTTCGCTTCTGCGATACCATCCAGAACACCGTAGTTACGGCAGTCAACACCTTCTTCACATACAAGGTCTGAGTCACTTCTTAATACATCCATCATATCCATGGACAGATTCAGCTGTTCTGTGGACGGCTTACCTCTGGACATATCCAAGTGTAGATTCTGTGCCTTTACATCTTCAAACTGGGCTTCCAGATCACTTTTCAGCTGCAATAATTCTTCTTTGGATAATTCTTCATATGCTACCACTATACCATCCTCCATATCATATATACCATTCAACATTATAATATTTTAACAGAATTTGACGTTTCGTCAATGGTTTCTTGCAAAATGATGAGAAATTATAGAAAAATATGCAATTCAAGACTTGTAAAATGAAATTTTTGTGAAAAAGTTATGCAAAAAATGTGATGTGATAAAGCATGCAAGTGAAAAATACAGTACCTATCCGAAGGAACAATCAGGAAATTAAGGTAAAAATAAAAGGTGAATTATACAGGGAAGAAGTTGCCGGTGGCAGATTCCGGAGATTAGACATTCACAAAAACGGACAGCCTGTGTTATGATATGCTCAGATGATAACAAGGAGGAATTAATATGAGAGACATTAACTGGGCAGTACTTGGCACAGGAGTTATTGCAAATGAGATGGCCGTTGCATTAAAAAAGAACGGAAAGAATATCTATGCTGTTGGTAACAGAACCTATGAAAAAGCCATCGCATTTGGTGAAAAGTATGGCATAGGGAAAGTTTATACGGATTATAATGAGATGTTTACTGATCGGGATGTTGATGTAATTTATATCACAACACCTCACAATACACATAAAAAATTTATGAAACAGGCAATTGAGAATGGAAAACATATTCTGGTAGAAAAGTCGATTACACTTAACAGTGATGAACTGAATGAGATGGCAAAACTGGCAGATAAGAATCATGTCATCATCGGAGAGGCAATGACAATCTATCATATGCCAATCTATAAAAAGTTAAAAGAAATTCTGGAAACCGGCGTATTAGGAAAAGTAAATCTTATTACAATGAATTTTGGAAGTTTCAAAGAATACGATATGAATAACCGCTTTTTTAACCCTGATCTTGCCGGTGGAGCAATGTTGGATATTGGAGTATATGCGCTTTCATTCATCCGCTGGTTCATGGATTCAAAACCAGATCAGTTGCTGTCGCAGGTGAAATCCGCACCCACAGGGGTAGATGAGCAGGCCGGACTGCTGTTGATGAACAAAGAAGGGCAGATGGCAACCGTTATGTTATCACTTCATTCAAAACAGCCAAAGCGGGGCATGATCTCCTGCGAAAAGGGATACATTGAGATTGTAGAATATCCAAGAGCATGGGAGGCAAGAATTACCTATGTGGAAACCGGAGATGTAGATGTCATAAGAGCGGGAGAAAATGCAGATGCACTTGCTTATGAACTTGAAGATATGGAAAAAGCGATTGCAGGAGATTCGGAATGTATGCATTTTGACTATACAAAAGATGTTATGGATATGATGACGGAATTCAGAAAAGCATGGAAGTTCACTTATCCGGAAGAGGAATAGTTTGCAGAGATAAAAAAAGCACATAGATATCAGCTGATAATATCTGATATCTATGTGCTGTTTTTGTTTCTCGGACATATAAAAACGATGCAAAAGAAATTATAAAGTTTCTAATTCAAATACAAGAACTTCACAACTGTTAAGTGTAATGATATCATTGGCAGGAAGAGAATGCACAGCACTGGCCATATTAGAAAGAAGAATCTGTTTTACGGGATATTTCAGTGTAAGAGAAACTGCTTCTTTTCCAAAGTTGGCGGTGATAAGGATTCGTTGTTTTTTATTCTTTCGATAATAAGCCATGACCGAGCAGGTATTCTGATAAACAGGCATGAATTCACCATAAGTAAATACTTCTTTGTAAGCAGGAGATTTACGCAGTGCGATCAGCTTTCGGTAATAATTTAATACAGAATCAGGATCTGCATCCTGCGTTTCCATGTTGATTTCGGTATAATTATCATTTACTTTCAGCCACGGAGTTCCCGTGGTAAATCCGGCATTTTTCTGAGTATTCCATTGCATCGGAGTTCTAGCGTTATCACGGCTCAGTCTGCTGCATGCTTCAAGGGCTTCTTTATCGGTGAGCCCGGCATCTCTGGCAGTATGATACTGATCTATGGTATTGATGTCATTAAATTCGTCAACAGTGTTCCAGACTGCATTTTGCATACCGATTTCCTGCCCCTGATAGATAAAAGGAATTCCACGGAGTAGAACACTGATTGTTCCGAGCATCTTAGCACCTGTGGGATTCTGGGCATAGTCAGGAAGAAAACGAGATACACCCCTTGGTTCATCGTGATTTTCGATGATATTTGCTTCCAGGCCACATTTCTGAACTCTAAGCTGGGAGTCGGTGATTGCTTTACGCCATTCTTTGAAGTCTACAGGTGGTGCATCATACCATCCATGTTCTCCTTCACTGAGTATATGTGCACTAAAGTCAAAAATTGTGGAAAAATGACCATTTTCACCGATAAATGCATCAAGTTCGCCCTCTTTCATATTAAATACTTCGCCTACAGTAAATGCTTCGTATTTCTGGAATGTATGTTTCTTCAGATCTTCAAGAAGTTCTCCGACACCATCTACTTCGTCTACCATTTTCCAACAGCCGGCAAGTCCATCCGGACCATCCGGTTTGAAATCCGGAAAGTCCAGATCCTTCTTGATGTTAATGATTGCATCAATACGGAATCCGGCAAGTCCTTTTTCAAGCCACCAGTTGATCATTTCATAAAGCTTTTCTCTCAGAAGCGGGTTTTCCCAGTTAAGATCGGGCTGTTCTTTGGCAAACATGTGCAGGTAGTATTTATCAGTACCCGGTACCGGTTCCCAGCAGCTTCCGCCAAAGTAAGAACGCAAGTTACTTGGGGGATTACCGTTTCTGCCCTTGCGGAAATAGAAATAATCAGCATATTCTCCGTCGGGATCAGCCAGGGCTTTCTGGAACCATTCGTGCTGGTCAGAACAGTGATTGATGACCAGATCCATAATAATATACATATCCCTTTTCTTCGCTTCGGAAAGCAGTTCGTCAAACTCTTCCATCGTTCCGAATTCTTCCGCAATTGCGTAGTAATCAGAAATATCATAGCCCTGATCTACAAAAGGTGATTTGTAGATTGGAGAGAGCCAGATGATATCAATCCCCAATTTTTTTAAATAATCTAATTTAGAAATGATTCCACGAAGATCTCCGATTCCGTCTCCGTTTGTGTCCAAAAAGCTTTTTGGATAGATCTGGTATGCGACTTTATCATGCCACCATTTTTTTATCATAATTTTTCCCTTTATATACGAAATTAATTTCGTAAATCCCTTTCTGTTATTGTAGTCTTCTGTATGCTGCTTTGCCAAAATCACATTGAGGCATAACAGAAAATGTATTATACTGCTATTATATGGGAAAAAAAGCCTGATATCTTGCAGTATAGTGTTGTTGTATAACATAATACTGCCTTGTAAAAGCAGAGAAAGGGAAAAAGAAAATGAAGAAACAGTATTTCCATGCACCGGAGCAAAAAGAAGAGACAAAGCACGGAGAGCCGTACTTTCCGGTTCAAAAGTATATTACCAGACTGTCTGAAGAATATCCGGCGGTAACAACACACTGGCATGAAGAGGCAGAACTTACATTGATCGTAAAAGGAAAATGCCATTATCAGGTAGATCTGGTTGATTATGAAGTGAAAGAAGGAGATCTGTTATTTGTTCCGCCGCTATTTTTGCATGCGATTTCAAAAGGAAGATGTGAAGAATTTATTTCGGAGACGTATGTATTTCATTTGAATTTTCTCGGAGGTAATTCAACAGATATATGTTCGACGCGCTATCTGGTTCCAATTATGAACCAGGAATTCGCAATGCCTTGTCTGATTACAGGGAAACATTCGGTCTATGCTTCACTTAGAAAAGTCTTTGATCAGATTACTTCGCTTTATGATGAAAATGTAGATGGATATGAACTGGCATTGAAAGCGTTACTTTTGCAAGCAATTTTTTTGTTGCTGCAATATAGTAAAAAAATTACAAAGAAAGAAAAAGAGCAACATTCTGAGAAATTAAAAAGTGTACTGGATTATATTGGAGAACACTATGCAGAACCAATTTCAATAGCGGAACTGGCAGAATTGTGCTATTTCAGCGAATATCATTTTATGCGTTTTTTCAAAAAGCATATGAATATGACTTGTGTGGAATACATGAATAATTTTAGATTGGAGAAAGCTGTGGAATTATTTGAACAGGGGCATTTATCGATTATTGAAGTCTCAATGTCAGTCGGATTCCGGAATCTTTCTTATTTTCATCGTGCATTTAAGAAAAAATATGGTATGACACCACTTACTTTTATAAATAAACTGAAAAACACTGTCCGATAACATATTAAGATCATTGGACAGTGTTATGTAATATCTATGTGTTTTGAAAACTGTCAGAGACAGATTCCGGATCGTCAACTGATAAAATTTATAAACTTGCTTCAACCAGCACAGCTACAGCCAGTGTGTCGTCTTCAGTAAATCCCTGTGCACAGGTAAGGATTGTCTGTACATAGTCTTTTGAAAGATCGAGTTTGTGAGAGATGACATCCATATCATAACCCTCCTGATTCAATTCGGTTACATTCTTTACATCCTTGCGGATCTGTTCCATTGATAAATTTGCGTCCATTTTCATATATCCTCCTGTAAATTTCCGGATTTCCTTTTTTATACTGTATTTACATTTTGTTCTTAAGCTCTAATATTTTATCAAGCAGATGGAAGGCAACTTCTTCTTTGCTCATCAGTTCAAGTTCAAATATCTGATCTGGTGTGATCATGGTAACGATGTTTGTATCCGTTTCAAATCCGGCACCTTGTTCTTTCAGATTATTGGCAACGATCATATCCAGATTCTTCTTTTCCAGTTTTTTCTTGGAGTTCGTAAGCATATTCTGCGTCTCCATAGAAAAGCCGCATAAGAACTGACCGGCTTTTTTGTGTTCGCCGAGATATTTCAGGATATCATCTGTGCGCTCCAGTGGAATAGACATGGTATCATCGTCTTTCTTTTTGATCTTTTCATCAGAGACATTGCATGGTCTGTAATCGGCAACGGCAGCAGCCTTGATGATAATGTCCATATCCTGGCTTCTGGAAGTGACTTCCCTGTACATATCTTTGGCAGACACAATTGGAATGGTATTGACAAAAAGCGGTGCATCAAGAGAGGTACGTCCTGTTACAAGGGTAACATCTGCGCCGCGGAGCATGCAGGCTTTTGCAATGCTGTATCCCATCTTTCCGGAAGAATGGTTCGTAATATAGCGGACCGGGTCAAGGGCTTCCTGTGTCGGTCCTGCAGTTACAAGTACTTTCATACCGGTCATGTCTTTTTTGCATGCAATAGATTTGCAGATATACTGGAATAAAGTTTCCGGTTCCGGCATCTTTCCGGCACCATTATCACCACAGGCCAGATGACCTGTGGCAGGTGTGATGACTTCCATTCCATAATGCTTCAGTAATTCCATATTATCCTGTGTGACAGGATTCTCATACATAGCTGTATTCATGGCAGGAGCAATGATCTTTGGCGCACGGCTGGCAAGTACGGTTGTTGTCAGCATATCGTCGGCAAGACCATGAGCAAGCTTGGCCATCACATTTGCAGTTGCGGGAGCAACCATAACGACATCAGCAAGCTGGGCAAGTGCAATATGTTCCACTTTGAATTCAAAGTTCCGGTCGAATGTATCAGTGATACATTTATGTCCGGTGAGAGTCTCAAACGTAATCGGATTAATGAAATTGACAGCGTTCTCTGTCATGATGACATGAACATCAGCCTGGGCTTTTACCAGAAGACTTGCAAGAGTTGCAATCTTATAAGAAGCAATTCCCCCGGTCACGCCAAGGAGAACGTGTTTTCCTTTTAACATAAATATTCATCCTCATTTCTAAAATAATACAATCACTATAGCTCTTTTTATTCATTCTTGCAAGTAATAGATAACGATGTTATAATCGGATTCGTAATTGTATTGTATCCCGGATACCGGGAATGATAACAAGGAGGAAGATTAAACATGAAGACAAAAAAACATAACACCAGCTGGATGGTCAGTGTTGCACTTATGGCAGCAATCGTAATCGTTCTGGCGAACACACCGCTTGGAATGATACAGCTTCCGATCATTAAGGCGACAACGGTACACATTCCGGTAATTATTGGAGCAATTTTGTTAGGACCTGCAGCAGGTGCAATCCTGGGCGGTGTATTCGGTATTTGTTCATTGATTAGTAATACAATGGCACCGACGCTTTTATCATTCGCATTCTCTCCGTTTATGAGCACTACAGGAATACCCGGAGCGGTTAAGGCAGTCTGGATTTCAGTAGGATGCAGAATTTTGATCGGTGTGGCAGCAGGATGGCTTTGGATTCTCTTATCAAAACTGAAGGTAAACAATATCATTGCACTTCCTGTCGTAGGATTCGTCGGAGCAATGGTGAACACGATCACGGTAATGGGAAGTATCTACATTCTTTTTGCAAAACAGTATGCTGAAGCAAAAGATGTGGCAGTCAGTGCCGTATGGGGACTGGTAATGGGAACTGTTACGGCATCGGGAATACCTGAGGCAATTGCAGCGGCAATTCTGGTTCTTGCAATCGGTAAAGTTCTGATCGGTGTATTTAGAAAAATGAATATCGGAAATGTATAGATGAAAGATGGAATCTCCGGCTCGGATAAAGAAAGCCGGAGGTTTTTTAGAATATGGATTATATAAGAAAAAACAGAAATTTTGCAAAAAAATAAAAAAAATGAAAAATTCTGTTGACATATATGGAACTAATATGGTATAAATAATAAGCACTCAGCAATGAGTTACAATATAGGGGATTGGTCAAGTGGTATGATAGGGGTCTCCAAAACCTTTGGCGGGAGTTCGATTCTCTCATCCCCTGTTGACCGAAGAGTCAGAAACCTTGAATTTCCAAGGCTTCTGGCTTTTTTCATTTTCTAGATAATTCCAATGTAGTCAAGTATGTAGTCAAACAGGAATTATTCCTAAAATGAGATAGCATTTTCAATCTGTTTTTCTTTGTTTTTCGTTGTTTTATTGCTGAAATAATATAATTTTTTTGTTGTACTGATATCACTGTGTCCCATTTGTTCTGTAATAAATCCCTCATCTACATCACTGTCTATTAAGGTTGTTCCATAAGTCTTTCGTATCTTGTGCATGGTACGATGTGGGATATGTAATTCATTACATATTCTGGACAGTCTTTTATTAAAAGTATTTCCTCTGATACGTTTTCCGTTATGCTCAAATAAATATGTTCCTGATGTATTCAGTTCCAATATTTGATTCAACGTATCCAGTGCGGTAGAGGATATGATTAAATCCCGATTACCAGCATCTGTTTTAGCGTGTTCTTTTACAGCTACAATCCATTTATTGTTTTCGTCTCTGTATTTATCTTCGGTATGTCTGATTTTAATAATACGTCCGTGTAAGTCTTCTTTCTTTAGAGTGCTTAGTTCACCGACACGTAAACCTGTCTGAAATGTAAGCAGAATACCAAGATTATAAATATCCGGCTTTGCTTTCAGACGTTGAATGACTACGGGAATTTCATCTTCCATAAACACTTCTTTCTGCTTATCTATAATCTTCCGTTTAAAAAGATTATTCGGCAGTTCTAAATCTCCAAAAAATTCAGTGATACTGATTGCAGTATACTTTTTCTTCTTACCGTATTTGAAGATACCACGAATCAATGTCCGTAATCCGGCATATGCCTTTCTGGTAAGTGTAAGGTCACGAATGGTGCATTTGATAAATACTTCCAAATCATCTTCTGTGACATTTTTAAATTTCTTTTTGGTAATTGAAACAGAAGTGTAGTGGAAAAATCTTTTGTAATCGTTCACGTATCTGTCATAAGACGCTTTCTGTATCTCGCCGAAATCCAGTTTGCGATTTATCCATTCATAGAAAACATCATCAATATAAATTTCTTCCTGTAGAGCCTTGTAAAACTCTACAATGACATTTTCCAGTTCTTCACGGGTATTTCTGCGTCTGTAAAGTCGGTTTCCGTCTTGTTGTGGAAGATACGTGGAATAAATTTCTTTTCCCGATTTGTCTGTTGTTACTGTAATTGCGTAAACATGCTGTGCAAGTATTTCCTTTCTTTCCATATCTGCTATATCATTCAGCATGGTATCTAAAGAGATTATACCTGTTTGGATTGCGTAATTCAATAAATCTGTATCGTCGTAAGCGTTGGGTTCAGTCATAAATTACATCAATATGATAAGGGTATTGTCTCAAAATATCTTGTGCCTATTTAATTTTTCTGTGTATAGTTAATGCCCTGTATTTTTTAATTTTAAATTTATATTGTCATTTATCTGTTATTATGGGCGAATTATTCAGATATTTCGCTTACTCATTATCAGAATAACTCCTTTCTGTTATTGGTAGTTTGGAAGATTTTTTGTAATCTTCATAAATTTTTATCTGGGTATCATTCATCTTTGCCTGTTCGATTAATACCTGTATATAATCGCAGTTATCCAGTTCTCCGATTTTTGAAAATAATTTTAAAGACGGAGCAACGGAACTTTCTAACCAGTTCCAGATACTATCAAGTGTCTTTTTCTGCGGTTGAATTGTCAGCTTTATTTTCTCTATATCTTGCATAAATAATTCCCAAGGGGGATAAGTAGGATAAAGTCTTTTCCGTGAAGTGGATTTGTTTTCCGGCTGTTCAAGAAAACGGATTTTACCATTTAGTACAGACATTGCAGTCTCTGCAACATCACGTCTGGCGATTAATTCCTGTACAACTTTATTTGCCCGTTCCTGTCGGAATCGCAGTTCATATCTATTCCAGTTCGGGTCTAATTCTTTGCCAAATTTTTCTGCCTGTTCGTACCCTTTTTCATAGAAAACGATTCGGAAATCACTGTTGCTACTCCCAAGATAAAGCGTGTTTCCTTTATGAACAGGTATTGATTCACTTAATTCACCAGAAGCATTTTCAGAATAATTACGTAACTGACTAGATATTAAGCCTTGCTTTGTTAAACGTATCAGTTCTGGAATGTTAAGATATGGTTTATGGTCATCTATTGCTAAATCAATTCGTGGAAAATTCACATGATACTGACATACCCTTGCGAAGAAATCAAACCATGTTTCTTTGTTTATCACAAGGAAGTTTTCATAATTTCTACAGCCAGAGCCACTCATTAATATCTGAAATCCATTGTACTGCATTTTACCAGTCGGTTTTAGAATCTTGATATTATCAAATCCGGCAACCAGTTCATGTCCGGCAATTCCTTTCCCTTTATTCTGAAGTTCCATAAGTGAAAGAGGAATTTTTAGGATGTCCGTTATGACAGTGAATAAATCTACATCTTTCACTGTAATCTGACACCAGTCAATTAAGGCTGTCAGACTGTTTTTTTGTCGTGTTACCCTCCTGTTAGTATAGGAGGGTTCTGAAAGAACTGATTTACTTCTTTCTTCCAAATAATAATCCTCCTTTGCCGATAGTGGCAGAGCCACTATCCCTGTCTCTTTTACTGTCCGTTTGGTACGGACAGCAAGAGACAGGAAGTTCATAGGTTACTATGCATTTTTCTGGGAAATACAACGAATCCCTTTACAGGTTACACGTTCTACCAGTGTAGGATAATTTCCTCTCTGAACATATGGAGCATAGACAGGTGTATCCAGTTCAACTACAGAATATGGCTCGATAGTTGGGATTTCTGTCATTTCCAGTCGAATATCAACACTGTTACCAAGTTTCATACTTCCAAGATGAAGTTTGACCGCTTCGATATCTTCGGTTTTCTTTCTGGTATCTTTGTCATAACGGTAGCAATAATCAGCTCCCATATAACGAAGTTCCCCGAATACCTCTTTGATCTGTTCTTTTGTTAATGTAATCTGCATAAGCATTATCCTTTCTCCCCGTATCACCGATAGGACAGTCGTCTTAATAAGTATTGAAATCCATGGATATTTGAAGTTTAGTTATTTCTAAACTATTTAAATCATAACATTGAGTAAAACGAAAATCAATATAAAGTTTAGAAATTTATAAACTTTTTATTTTCTTTGCAGAGTATTTATGATATAGTGAGTACAGAATTAATTAATTAGCCACAGAGAGAAAGTAGAGGATATCGAAATGAACACGATTGCGGAACGAATCAGATTTGCGATGAATGTAAGAAATGTAAAGCAAGTGGAAATGGTACAGAAAACAGGAATTACAAAGGGAGCGTTTAGTTCATATCTTTCTGGAAATTACAACCCTAAAAAGGATAAGCTGGAACTGATTGCTGACGCTCTGGATATCAATATTAACTGGCTAATGGGTGAAAATGTGCCTATGGAAAATAGCAGTGCTAAGGATAATCCGGCTACGGGATATGTATTTTACAAAGAAATGGAATATTTATTGAATGATACCGACACGGCATATATCGGATTTCAGACACAGTATGGGGCATTAATTCCAAGATATCAAATATATGTAAATGTCAGTTTAAATGAAATGCATATTGTACCTATTTTCTTACGGGAAGATTCAAAAGAATATTATCAATATCCAAAAGAACTTACTCAACCGGAATCATATGAGATATTTACAAAAGATTTTGCCAGTATTCATATGACGCTTGCCACTTCTCAGATATATTACTATGGAATCAATGAAAAAACATTGGAAATGGAAATCTTTTCGTTTGCCTACTCGTCTGAAAAAAATTGTTATGTAGCAAGTGATTGTCAGCCTGTCTTGTGCGATGAATTTGTCCGTGAAATCGAAAAGGAAGTGCTTTATTTCCGAAAAGTTTCCAGATAACAGACAAGAGGACTTGCAAGGTTGGTGACCTTTCAAGTCCTCTATATAGCATGGTTGTATTGGATACCGTCCGTTCTGTCAAGGACTGCCCTAACGGCGTATCGGCTTCGCCTTGTTCCTTGACATCACTAGATGACGAAAATCTTATTTATAAAATGAAAACATGGAAATATTCAGTAGGATATCAGCATTCAAACATTATTTTAGAATGAACTTATAAAAATCAATTAATATTTAAATTCGTTTTATTGCTTTCAAATTTTTCTATTAGATTTTTCCCCATTACAATAATTTCTTTTTTCCAAGGATTTCCAAATATTCCATATTTCCAGTCAGAATCAAAAAATAAATGATAATCCCCATTCGGATAGTAGGTAGGAAAATAAACAGTACATTTTCTGTTAGTGTCATAATATTCATAATCACAAGGGATATATTCTTTTGGGGAAAATGTAAAACAGTCATGTTGCCAATCAAAAGCATACATTTTATCACTTACCAACTCTTCCAAAAAAGAATTAATTAGATGCTCCTGTTCATCTGACCAAGGAGTGTCTTTGTGATACGTCTTATTCTCAATGGGGATTTTTATCCATTCAAATTGTCCGTGTATCTTGGGTGTGAATTTATATTCATTATATAATTTGTTCCATAAGAGATTTTCTGTATTTTGCGGAATAATTTTCAATATTATATTCCCCCTGCTGTTATATTATCCTACTCTTTATTATGTAAATTTCTTAAGATGTGATAATACATTTTCATATCCTCATCTACTTGCTCTTTACTTCGCATACTATAAGTGTCTAAGTTAGCTGTATCTACGCTTAAACCAAGCATTCTACAGATAACATCAACTTGCCACACCTCAAGTGGAATTTCCAATTTCCTATCGTCATATGCATCTATTACTAATGTTACAGATTTAATATTATCTTTTCTTTTGATGTTATTTTTCATCGTACTGTATCCTTACTTTACAAGTGTGAATTTATCTCTTTACATTTTGGTCAGCATACGAGTATACTTTATCCCAAAAAGATTCATAATCATTATTTAGAGCAAGATTATAATAGTAAATATCTGTATTTTCTTGTGAAGAGTCATTTTCAAAAGCGGTTAGTACTTTTGCTTCTTCAATCAATCCCATATCAGTGAGAGCTTCAATAACATTCTTATAAGATTTAAAGTCTAAACCATTCATGGCTAATTCTGTGTCATAATCTATGACTGTTATAATATTTTGAATCCAAGATGGCAAATTTCCGAACTCTTTTCGGACTTCTGCATGTTCATAAATATCTGCCATTGCTTGAACAAAGTCTTCACCATTGGTAATCTCTGATAAAGCCTTATCTATAAAATTCATCTATATACCCTCTTTTCAATAAAATTCAATTTTCTGTAACTATTGTATCATTAAACGATAAGTAAGTCATATGAAAATCTAAATCATTTTTCGTATATTTGAATCTTAAATTTATCAGCATTGTTTTTAACATTATTACCGTCATTATCTGATGAATATATAATCTGATACATACGTTGATTATGCTCATAACTCCACTCATTGGAATAAACAGATATAACTATTTCGTTCGGATAACCTGTAATATCATAAGAAAAGCGAACGTTTCTATATTTATTCTCAACTGCCTTTTCAATGAGTTCTTCTGCATATTTTTCTTTGTCTAAGTTAAACAGCTTATTAGCAATGACATCAAACTCTTGTTTATAAAAAGTATCAGAAGTGCTGACCATAGTGTTAACAGCTTGTTCTTCACGTCCGTATTGTAAATATCCCAGAAGAGCAATAATACATATCAATATTCTCATAATAATATAGCGTTTTCTCATACGACACCTTTCAAATTAGTGTTCGCATACGAACGCTATTATAAATGCTATTTTACGCTAATAATAATTACATAGCAAGGAATTATGAAAGAAAGCGGAAAATTCGTGAGATGATTAAATACGATAAATTATGGGAGACAATGAAAGCCAAAGGCATTTCACAATATGATTTGTATACGCATTATCATATGAACCGTTCTCAACTGAACAGATTAAGACATAATCAGAATGTTGAAGTGAATACGATTGATAAGCTGTGTAATATATTGGATTGTAATGTAGAAGATATTATGACACACTATCCAGACGATAATGTATTTTAGAGGAGATATGAAGTGACGCATGAAAAAGATGACACCACGCTGAACGATTTCTCCTTTCTTGTTTTTTACTACCCATGTAGTCAAAAGGTAGTCAAATGTAGTCAAAACTCAATAGAAGAAATGCTTATTTTATGGGGATTGTGAGGAGTTCCCACAGGGTTCGATTCTCTCATCCCCTGCTCCTGAAAGAGTCAGAAATGCTTTGTTTCTAAGCTTTTCTGGCTTTTTTTGTTTTTGCTGGAAAATCAAAGGGTATCAAAAAGGTATCAAATTGAATTGAAAGGGGTGAATCATTCTGGATATTTCGTTCAATACCCGAAAAAAATAAAGAAATAATGAGAAAAAACGATTAGATTTTTTGTATCTAACCGTTTTTTTATAAAGGAAATATAAAGCGGAACCTAGTTCCGGATTAAAAAATATGAAGGCAAAATATAGCTTATCCAGTTTATTTATATTTTTCTTTATTTACTGTTTTTTTTATGATATCTTAAAAATAATGAAACATATATGCTTGATAACTATTTATAATTAAAGGAGGAATGTTTGGAGTGAAAAAAATATCATATATTTTTTGTATGCTATTCTTGGTTGGATTAATGACTGCTTGTGGAAAAAAAGATAAACAAAACGTTATATCAGAAGCCCTTAATATCGACGTGGAAAAAGGAAAAATAATTTCTGAATATGATACTCACGGTGGTGCACATGGAGATGGTACTTCTTGTATTGTACTCAAATTTAATAACGATTCAATTTTAAAAGAAATAAAGAGTAATAAAAAATGGAAAAGCTTTCCAATGAATGAGACTGTGAAATGTCTGGCATATGGTGAAGAGATTGAGAATTGCACGGTGGGTCCATATTTGACTGATGAAAAAAGTGGTGATCGGTTACTTCCGAATATACAAAGAGGATATTATTTACTAATTGATCGACAAAATCAAAATAATCAATCAAAAAAAGAAAATATCTTGGATAAAGCTTCATTCAATTATGATTTGGGAATATATGATATGGATACAAATACTTTGTATTTCTGTCAATTGGATACTTAGAAAGTGTAAAAAGCAGAGGTGTATGGCTATAAATATGCATCTCTGCTTTTTTGTAGTGTGACAGACCTAACCTTAGGTCTGCTTGATTATACATAGAAATAAGAAAAAGTTCTTGTCAAGGGGACGCGAGTGCGTCGGCGAAGCCTTTACCCTTGATTAGGGCTTTTTTTTATTTCAGAAGCTGATCGTTGTACGAAAAATAAAAAAACTTCCATATTTTTTTCGCCAAGATGCGTAAAGAAAAACTTTGCAAATTATGTCTGGCAGAAAGAGTCGGATGCATGTATAAAGGATCGATTAAAATTAAAGAATTGGAAGAAGAAATAGGAAAGGAAAAAATGGCGAAATTTAAAGAAAAAGTGTGGTTGGAATTTGGAAAAAAAGAAAAAGTATATATTTATTTTATGGAATATATACGATTCGAGGACAAATATACAGATCCATATGTAGAAAAAACAGGAAATTATTTATTGAATATTCTGTTGTATGAGACAGTTGGAAAAGCAGAATATAAAAAAATGGTAAGTAAGTATGCGGGTAAAAAAATGTGTATTACACCATATAAAGTGTATAGAAGTTGGAACTATGAAAAGTTAAAAAAATTTGTGACACAAGGAAAAATTACAAAAGAGATTGCAGAGGAATTAGGAATAGAAGAAAGTAATGTACGAAAATTACGGCAGAGAATAAGAAATGTGACAAAAGATTCACTTGAGATGTAAAGTTAGAGATAGAGAAGTAAGATAGAGACATAAAGAAAAGAAAGGCGTTGAGATAATGAACCAGAATGAAAAAACAAGAGAAATGCTGAATGGAAAATTTGTTTTTCCTAATATATGGGAAGAATTAAATCCAGAAGAAGCCAGAGAGAGAACGAAAATCGTATTTCTTACAGAAGATGGAAAATGCGGTGTGTATTATTCCAAGTGTAAATGATAAAATAAATATGTACATTTAGTGGAAAATAAAAATGTACAATCAAGGTCAGCATGCTATTGTATCGGCGGGAGGTGCAGTATATGGATCGGTATCATCGAAATTGTCAGGAAATAGTACAAAGACAGTATTGAAAGATACCGTGACAGGAGCAGTTTCGGGAGCAGTTATAGGAATGGCTACTGCTGGTATCGGCTATGGAGTCAGCGCGATACGGAATGGTGGAGCAGCAACAGGAACTGCCAGTGAGGTTGGTAGTACGACAAGTCAGACTTTTTCTTCAAAAGGCTACAATCCAAAACCGGGTGAAAGAACGTTAGAGGGATATGTAAGAAATAACGCTAATCCAGAAATATCATTAACTACGAAATCAGCTGGTTTTAATAATAACAATGGTAATGTTGGTGGTGTATTCAAAAGATTAGGTGCAGAATCCCATGGTGGGGTTACGCCACATGTACATCAACCGCAAAGAAATGTTGCGCCTAATGGAAATATTTACGGTTCAGTAGGAACAAAAACATCTAATGGAGGAGTAACATTGCCAACCGCTAAAGATGTTAAACAATTATATGAATATCTAAATAATGGGAAATATCAGTAAAGGAGAGTTTTAGATGACAAAAGAACAAGAGCTATTTTGGCAGGAAATAAAAAAAATACAAGATTGTGTAGTTAATATTACATTATCTAAAATATCACAATATGATGATATGGAAAATTTGTTAAATGATGTGACTTATGAAACTATTTATGCAGTGATGGAATTGTTGGATGGTTATAAGAGCAGTTATTTACGAGGGGAAATTATAAACAAACTTACTAATTGTTGTATTAATTCAGATATAGAACTTCATGATTATTGTGAAGAATATTTGAACTGTTCAGATATATAATGTCATACATTTATTATAGAGGTTACATTGGAACATGGAAGGACAGCTTAACTCCATGTTCTGGTATGGATTTGGGCAGAATTTCCTACAGGGCTTCCTGGTAGCCAAAGGGTCCATCGGTCAGATATGGAGAGAAACTCTGGGAAGATCTAGTATCTGCTTATCACAGAAAAATCGCAAAAGACTGAGCGGATGAAGAAGGAATCGTGGTGAATCTGGATGAAATTACAAACATGCCTGAATTCGGAAGAGGCATTTACTGTCTTGTTTTAAATATCAGAAGTTGTGTGATATAATTGGATAAAAGAAAATATTCGGTATGTGATGTGACTATATTATAAGGGAAGGTGGATTTATGGCTTTTAAAACCCGAAAAAAAGAAGAATTTTTATACTCTTCACCGCAAGAAATGTATCAAGATAACAAAGTGAAGAAAATAATGGGTCCATTAGATTATCAAGCAGCCATGCTTGATCTGTATATGCAAAATATAAATAAAAAATCAGTAGCCTTAGAGCTTCCAACAGGAAGTGGAAAAACATTAGTGGGATTACTGATAGGGGAATATAGAAGGCGCAAAAATAAGGAAAAAGTTTTGTTTTTATGTCCGACAAATCAATTGGTACATCAAGTAGTTGAGCAATCAAATTTAAAATATGGATTAAAAGCAATTGCTTTTTGTGGGAAACAGAAAGATTATTCACCAAAAGATAAAAGTAACTTTCTTATGGCAGAAGCAATAGGGGTTACAACATATAGCTCCTTTTTTGCGGTTCATTCATTTTTTGAGGATGTGGATGTTATAATAATGGATGATGTCCATTCTTGTGAAGATTATATTATATCAAATTGGACTATTCAGATTGAACGAGAAAGTACTGCTTTTATTGAAATGGCAAAATTATTAAGACCATTTATTAGCGAAACAGATTATAAATATTTGTTAGAGGATGAATATATTCCTGAGGTGGCATCATGGTGTAATATGTTGCCTATGCCTTTGATATTAAGTAAACTTGATGAAATTCAGACAGTTCTGCAGCAAGGTATAGAAATAGGAACTTCAAATTATTATGCGTATTCAAGAATATCTGAAAACTTGAAAGAGTGCAATATATATATTGCAAATAGGAAAATTCTTATACGACCTTGGATAGCACCAACTATGTTCTTTAAAGCTTTTGCAAATGCAAAGCAAAGGGTATTGATGTCTGCAACATTAGGAAGAAGTGGTGAATTAGAACGAATCACAGGAATTGAAAAAATTTTTCGTTTGCCAATAGTAAATGACTGGGATAAAAAGGGATTGGGAAGAAAATTTTTTACTTTTCCGGATTTATCATTGGGTGAGGAGGAACAAGGAAATGTAATTATGGCACTTCAGAATTTATGTAAGAAAAGTGTTTTTCTTGTCCCGGATTCACTATCAGCAGAGACTATTAAACAATTTTATGAAGACAATTTAAAAGAGGTAAAAGTTTTTGAAGCAAAGGATATAGAAAAATCGAAACAATCATTTGTGGATATTTCTGAGGCAACAGTTATTTTGGCAAATCGCTTTGACGGTATAGATTTTTCAGACGATGAAAGTAGGTTGTTATTTATTTGGAATTTACCTAAAACAACCAATTTGCAGGAAAGATTTTTAATCTCTAGAATGGGAGCCTCAAAATTATATGCAGAAAGGATACGAACAAGGATAATTCAGGCTGTAGGTAGATGTTCAAGAAATCCGAGTGATTATTCAATTGTGTGTGTAATAGGAGATACTATTCAAAATGATTTGACAAAACAGGAAAAAATTAAGCAGTTTGCTCCTGAGTTGCGAGCTGAAATTCAATTTGGTTTAGAAAATTCAATGGATTATTCAACAGTAAATGATGTGTTAGAGCAAGCTGAAGATTTTTTGAACAGAAATGAAGTATGGCAAGAGGCCGAAGAGTATATTGTAGATTTGAGAAATGGATATTGGAATGAAGATAATAAGCTAGAGAATCAGATAAATGAAAAGTTACAGAACTCAGCAATATTGGAATTAAAATTTCAATATTCATTGTGGAAAAAGGATTATAAATCTGCATTCGATTATGCCTGCAGTATTGTCGGAACTTTAAATGCACCTGCGTTAAATGGATATAAAAGCTTTTGGAATTATATAACTGGTTGCATGGCATATTACTTATTTCAAAGCGGACAAATAGAGTATAAGAAATCTGGGATACAATATTTATCAGATGCATTAAAAGAGAATATAAGTATAAGATGGCTGTCTGGATTGCCGGAAAAATTGTTCTCTGTTACGAGCGAAGATGTTAAAGAAACAGATTTTTTCTTTGATTGTATTGAACGGATAGAAAAAGTTTTTACATCAATACCAACCTCACAAAAAATGGAGAAAAAAATCAAAAATATTTTAAATGATTTAAATTCGTCCGATGGAAAAGAATTTGAAAGAGGGCATAAAACATTAGGCGAATTGATGGGATTTATTTCAGAAAATCCTACCAGTACAGGTGCGCCTGATCCGTATTGGATAATTAATGAAAATACTCTAGTTGTTTCAGAGGATAAAATTTATGAGGAAAAAGATCAAGTGAAAAATGTTCCAATATCTGATGTTAGTGAAGCGGGTAGACATCAAGCATGGATTATTGAACATGAGAAAAGAATAACGAAAAGTGCTAATATATATACAATTCTAATTACTAATTCAAGCGGTATTGATGATGATGCTCGTATATATGCGGATAATATATATTATGTGAATAGAAAAGAGTATGTTAATTGGGCAGTTAAGGCGCTTACAGTCATTCGGAGTGTATGGAATACATTCTCGGATGTAGGGGAGAGTGAGTGGAGAGAAGCTGTTCACCAAGAATTTATAAGAGAAGGAATAACACCTAAAAATTATTTGGATTTTATATTCAGTAGGAAATTGAAAGACATATAGTCTCTTTAAATTTGTGTGAAATTCAAGAACAATCAAAATAAGTTAATGTGAGTGAAAATGCTGTAAATTATAATGTTCTAATTATGCAGTCCGGTATTTTTATTCTTTTGATTTATTTACAGTTTGACCTTGGATTAGTAATCATCTAAGGTCAATTCTGTATTTTTAAAATAAACAGCATTATAATCAGATTGTTGAAATACTTGATTGTATGATAAATCTAATATATAATTAATTCAATCAGATTGTGTAAGTAGGAGACAGCAAAAAAGCAATGTGTTTATCGACACTAAAGTCGCACATTGCTTTCGCTTCCATCTATTTTATGTTTGTTATTATATGCAAAAATAAGTTGAATGTCAATAGAAAAAATAAATTTTTATGGAGGATTGAAAGTGCTAAGTTACCTTACGAATAAATATTTAAAGGAACAACGTGGATTTCAAAATGAGGGAGAATGGTTGTTTGTACAGAAAATGAAAGAATTGTTACATAGAAATTCAGGTGTTTCATACAGCTATAAAATACATAATGCGTATAGTATTTTAAAGGAGCTAAAAGCGGTTATAGAAGATCTCCAGTTGAAAAGAACGAATGGGCTTATATTGGAAGAGGTAAGAAAAGAAGCAAAAGAGATATTAGAAAATGATATAGTAATGAAAAATAAAAGAGCGCTGTATGATACGATTTCCAGTGAAATAAGACAGGGATTTTGTATTGATAAAAATAGTCAGTCTATTTCTGGGGGAGAAATGGCAAGAGTTCATAGTATTCAAATGATTCTTAATAACATGGAAAAAGAATATGATATCATGGAATATTTAAAAGATACATTGGATTGCTTAAAGCAGGCAATTTTAGATAATAAGGGAACTGAAATATTACAACTTACAGAATGTGTAGTTAGTTCTATTATTGAAACAGGTCATTCTATTGATAGCAGTTATAAGACATTTACAAGATTTTTTGAAAATAAGAGAGAACAAAAAACATTTGATGAATGTTGGGTACAGTGGGTAGGCAGTTTGGTGCGTATTGAAGCGGAATATATGTGTTTTTTTAAAATTCCAGAACAAAAATGCGCCGATAAAATAGAGAATAAGATAACTGCGCAGGAAATAAAAGTTTTGGACTTGACTCAGCAACTATCAGAAGATATTGAATTAATTGATGGAGAGGTTTATTTCAAAGTTGAAATTAGCACTCCTGCAAACGATATGTATATTATTGTTGAGAAGGCATTTGCTGAATACAGAAAAGAAATGGGAATTGTGGAGTTTGCAATGGGAGCTATAGACAGTCTAGAAAATGATATGCTTGTGTATGATAAATTTTTTAAAACTCTTCGTTTAGTTAAAAAATCAGAAAATCAAAGAGAAGTGTATTATAAACCGTATAATCAGTATCATAAAAATATTGATCGTGTTGTTCGTAATTTATTAGAGAATATTAATAATGAGTTTGATAAAAATAGACTTATTAATGCGATTGTGAATTGTTGTAATTTTGAAAAAGAAGGAAAAGAATACGAATTTTTACTTTTATGGTCATCTTTAGAGTCGTTATTTAGATCTAATCAATATATAACAGCAATCTCTGCAATTAAAGATATTGTTCCTAATATTTTATCATATAGATATATTTATTATCGTTTATTTGATTTTTTAAAAGATTGCAAGAACATACATTTAGAATACAGTTATCGAGGAACAGAACTTATAGTGGATCAGCTTAATGATGAAAAGATAAAATTGTTGTATGATTTGCTCCGAGATGAGAGTGCCAATGAACTGTTTCTACAAGAATGTAGGAAAAAGTATGAATTACTTTATTTTAGAGGGTTGGAATTGAAAAATATTCTTAGAAATGCCCAAAGTATAAAACAGAAAATAGAAAGACATAGAGTGGTAGTTAGTTATCAACTTCAAAGAATGTATAGAAGCAGAAACCGTTTTGTGCATCATTCCATAGTTGATAAAAATATTGATGCTTTATGCAAACATATACAGGTTTATTTGTGGGAGGCGATTAGAGAATTAGGGTATGTATCAACAGATCGAAAAAAAGCTACATTAGAAGAATTATACAGTTACTTTAGGATGAATTATATAATGATGCAAAAATCATTGTTAAATAAAAATTCTCAGATTAATATAGATCAGATATTAAAAGGATATCTTTAGGGTTGAAATTCAAAAGATAGGATAATCGGCAGGGGACAGTTGTCCCCTGATTAGCGCTACCAATATAGGTTAATGTATAGTTGAGCTTCTTCTCGTGAGAATGAAAATTCATCTATAATATATTCGATAGTTGTATCTGAACTAATATTAAGCTTTTTACACGTTCGGATTGTACCGATAAGAACACCTTCTTTAATACCTTCTTTTTTGAAATCTTCTAATGCAGAACACATATTGATTTAGCTCCTTTGTTATAGTATACTTAATAAGTTATATCAAATTATGAATATTAAAAATTTTTGTATTGATTTTATCATAATGAGAATAAAAATACAATATGATGAACCGATTGAAGGTAACAGTGAAGCTTATTTTAAAAGAATTGTGATAATTTGTGCAATAATTAAACAAATTTCCCTGATAATATGGGAGATGAAATCCGGATAATATGGGAGATGAAATCCGGTGTAAACCTAATAATTCCATGAGGAACTGGCAGACGCACAGGACTTAAAATCTCGTGGTGATTTATAAGGATTTTTCAGGAATGAAGAGACAGGGGTTCGATTCTCTCATCCCCTGCTCCTGAAAGAGTCAGAAATGCTTTGTTTATAAGCTTTTCTGGCTTTTTTTGTTTTTGCTGGAAAATAACTATTGACTTCTTTAAGGTGCAAGCGTAAATTATAGTCGTTATAGAAGAAAAAATACAGATAAGAAAGGCAAAATAAAAATGAAGAGAAAGCAAAATATCAGATGGAATACCATGAAAATTCTGGTAATTGGTTTTCTGAGTGTGATTGTTCTGGGAGCGGTACTTTTATGGCTTCCGGTATCGAATGAAAAACCAATCAGCTTCCTGGATGCATTATTTACATCAACAACATCGGTATGTGTGACGGGACTGGTTACGGTTGTTCCGAAATATCAGTTCACGATAATGGGAAAGATAATTTTATTGATTCTGATTCAGATCGGAGGTCTGGGCATAATTGCATGTATCACAGCGTTTTTTATGCTTCTTAAAAGAAAGATTACGGTAAAAGAGAGAATTGTCATTCAAGAAGCTTATAATATGAATTCTCTTGGTGGTCTGGTAGGCATGGTCCGCAGAATTTTGTTCGGGACGGTAGTGGTAGAAGGCATCGGTGCCGTTTTTTATGCAATACAATTCAGTCGGGATTATGGACTTGTAAAAGGAATTTGGTATGGAGTTTTTCACTCGGTTTCTGCATTTTGCAATGCGGGAATTGATATTCTCGGAGAGGACAGCCTGGCAAGATACGTAACCAGTCCATTGATCAACATTACAACGATGATGCTGATCATTCTTGGCGGAATCGGATTTACGGTGTGGTATGACGTGATTGATAACGGAAAGAAGATCTGGCATCGTGAAATTCCGAAGAAATGGTGTTTTACCAGACTTAAGTTACATTCAAAGATAGCAATTGTTACGACATTGATCCTGCTGATAGCAGGGACACTTTTGAATTTTGTACTGGAGTACCGGAATCCGGAAACGATTGGGAATCTGAATACCGGACAGAAGATAATGGCTTCGGCATTTCAGGCTGTGACGACCAGAACGGCCGGATTTAGCACATTTCAGCAGTCGGGAATGCATGAAGAGACCGGATTCCTGAATATTATTTTAATGTTTATCGGAGGATCTCCGGGAGGAACTGCGGGTGGTCTGAAGACAACGACATTTGCGCTTTTATTTCTCGCTTTTCACACGATGCTCAGGGGAGGTCATGATATTGAATGTTTTCAGAGAAAAGTGGCTGAAGATAGCTTTCGTGTAGCGTTCGTGACATTTATGCTGGCATTGGGCATATATGTAACAGGAACCACGGTTATTGCTGTGATAGAGCCGGATACAATCTCGCTTCAGAAAATTATGTATGAGACCGCATCTGCGATGGCAACAGTTGGCCTGACACAAGATCTGACAACTCATCTGAGGGTAGGAAGCAAGATCGTGTTGATGATACTGATGTATGCAGGACGAGTCGGACCGATGACCATTGCGTTATTATTTGCCGGAAAGGTAAATTTGCAGGAAAAGATGCGGACACTTCCGACGGAAAAGATTATGATTGGTTAATGAGGAGGAGTAACTATGAAGAAACAATTTGCAGTATTTGGTCTGGGCAGTTTTGGGGAAAGTATTGCGTTAGAATTACAAAAACTCGGATGCGAGGTCGTAGCAGTAGATAAAGATATGGAGCGCGTAAAAGGAATCGCCGACTCGGTATCGTATGCGATGCAGGCAGATATCGGTGATCCGGATTTTGTCAGATCTCTCGGCACGAGGAATCTGGATGGCGTTGTGATCGCGGAAGCAGAAAGTCTGGAAGCAAGTATTATGGCAACGCTGGTGTGTAAAGAAATTGGTGTACCGAATGTGATTGCAAAAGCAAAAAATGAGCGTCATGCAACCGTATTGAAAAAAATCGGTGCAGACTCCATTATTTTCCCAGAAAAAGAAATGGGAATTCGGATGGCAAAGAATCTTATGTCTGCCAGCTTCACAGATTGGATCGCTTTATCACCGGATTATAGTATAGTTGAGACACCGATGCCCGTAAAATGGAGTGGAAAAACGTTGCAAGAACTGGATGTGCGCCGGAATTATGAAGTGAATGTCGTGGGAATTAAAAGTGGGGCGCACGTAGAAGTGAATCCGGATCCTTCAGAAGTATTGCGTGAAGATATGGTTCTGATCCTGGTGGGATCTAATAAAGCATTAGAAGCATTATAAGAAAATTTCATGTCTGGAGATGATCCTGGCTGGTGTGACGAAGGTGTAATATCGGCTTTGCAATCATAACAAGATAATGGTATAATATTCATACTGATTTGATCTGAAGATACGAAAGCTTTACCGTAAGGAGGACATGAGGATGAAAGAAAAAATAATACAGGGTGGGATCGTGAATGGCGAGAAGATGCTGGTATGTCCGACCTGGGAAGATGAATTTCAAAAAGCAATCAACAGTACAGGCGGCTGTTTCCGGATCAGCATGGATTATTCTGCTGTAGATGTTTCGTGGTGGAAAGAACTGGAAGCGATTGCTAAAAAATATGGATACACACTGGATTCCGAATCATTGGAGATTATTCAGGAATATGTACAGAAATATAAAAAGTACGAGAATCATTTCTGGGAATATGGAAAGAAAATCATAACATTTGAACAGTTCAGCAGGATGTTGAGTAAAAAGGCGGGAATACAGCCAAAAGAAGCAAAAGACTATGTGGCCGCTAATCTTCAGAATCTGGAGCATAAAGAGATTTTGGAGGCATTGCTGTTCTCGTTGCAGCTTATTAAATCCGAAAAGGGACTGGAGGGAACGCAGTGGACAAAACCGACGTGCGATTTTATTAAGAAAGAATTTGAGAAGATGATTGTAAACGGGGAATATTAAGAAGAAAAAGTGGGGAGTCAGTCAGGACGATTCTCCACTTTTGATGTAAAAGGAGATAAAAAGTATGGAATTATGGGATATTTATGATGAAAATAAAGAGCGTACAGGAGCTACAATGAAACATAATGACTGGAATATGAAACCGGGAGAATTTCATCTGACTGTTCTTGGTGTGCTGATGCGCCCGGATGGGAAATATCTGATTACCAGAAGAAGAATGGATAAAGAATGGGCAGCCGGATGGTGGGAAGTGCCGGGAGGCGGAGTACGTGCCGGGGAAGATTCGTTGGATGCAGTGATTCGGGAAATCAAGGAAGAGACAGGAGTCGATGTGACGGAAGCAGAAGGAGGCTATGCATTTTCATATAAGAGAGTAAATCCGGAAGAAAAAAACAATTACTTTGTGGATATCTACAAATTTATTCTGGATTTTGATGAATCTGATGTGAAGACACAGGAGGAAGAGGTGTCGGGATTTGCAATCGCAGATATCGAAGAAATCAAAAGATATGCGGATCAGGGGATATTTCTTCACTATGAAAGTATCCGACAGGTTTTCGAGGGATAAAACAGGCAGGCTGTATGAATGATGAAGAGAGAATCCTGAAGGAAATCAAAGATGTATTAAAAGAACTGGATGAGCAGGGAAGAATGAAGTATACGCAGAAATACATGCAGCATAGTGATATTTCGGTATATAAGCATTGCATTAGTGTGGCATATACAAGCGTAGAACTGGCGGATCGCCTGGCGTGGAATGTCAACCGCAGAGAACTGATCAGAGGTGCGCTTCTGCATGATTATTTTCTATATGACTGGCATGAAAAGAATGCAGGGCACAGATTTCATGGATTTATCCATGCCGGCAGAGCGCTGCAGAATGCCAGGAAAGATTTTAAACTGACCATACGGGAGGAGAATATCATATTACGTCATATGTTTCCGTTGAATGTTGTACCTCCGATGTGTAAGGAGGCATGGCTGGTATGCCTCGCCGATAAGATATGTGCATCCAAAGAGACTGTGGCCGGAAGAATACATAGAAAAAGGAAACAGCAGAGATGAAAGATATGGTTGACTTGTTAGATATCCTACTATTATAATAGGGAATATTATGAAATATGAGTGGAGGAACAAATATGTTAAATCAGTTTTCCAGAACACAGCTTCTGTTAGGGTCTGACAATATGGACAGACTTGCAGATGCAAAGGTAGCGGTCTTTGGGATCGGCGGAGTAGGCGGATACGTGGTAGAAGCACTTGCGAGAAGCGGAGTAGGATCATTTGTCCTGGTGGATGACGATAAAGTGTGTCTGACGAATATCAACCGTCAGATTATTGCGACCAGAAAGACCGTAGGGAAGTATAAAGTAGATGTGATGAAAGACCGAATTCTGGAAATTAACCCGGATGCAGATGTAGAGATAAGAAAATGTTTTTATCTTCCGGAGAATGCACATGAATTTCCGTTTGAAGAATATTCTTATGTGGTAGATGCGGTAGATACGGTAACTGCAAAGATTGAGATCATAATGCGTGCGAAGGCCGCAGATGTTCCTGTTATCAGTTGTATGGGAGCCGGCAATAAACTGGACGCATCTGCATTTCAGGTGGCAGATATTTATAAGACAAAGATGTGTCCGCTTGCAAAAGTTATGCGCAGGGAGTTAAAAGCACGTGGGATAAAAAAACTAAAAGTGGTATATTCGGAAGAAAAACCGGTACGTCCATTAGAAGATATGAGTATCAGTTGCAGACAGCATTGTGTATGCCCACCGGGGACAGAAAGAAAATGTACCCAGAGAAGAGATATTCCGGGAAGTATTGCATTCGTTCCATCCGTAGCAGGCCTGATCCTTGCCGGAGAAGTGGTAAAAGACCTGACCATCAATCAGTATGGACGGGGAACGGAATAATGGGGGATATCTTTTGACATTTTCTGTAAATCCGATATAATAGAAAACGTAATGTTCTATTTGTAGATTGAGGAGGTTATCAATATGAAAAAAAATAGAAGAAACAATTCAAGACCTGCAGCAATCACAACTGCAAAAGATACAACAAAGGCAATCGAGACAAGAGCAGGCGTATTGAAAGAAGCAGAAGATGTGAAGAAAGAGGCAAAGACAAGCTTTTATCTTCAGTATATGGGAAAAGAAATCAGCACAGAGGAGATTACACAGAAAGTACACGAAGCATGGAAAACTTTGGGGAAAAATGTAGATGAGATCAAAACGCTGAATGTATATTTGAAACCGGAAGAAGCAGCAGCTTATTACGTGATCAATGAAGAAACAACCGGAAAAGTAGCAATTTAATGTAATAACTATATTGAACGTCCGGTATATGGATACAGCAGTATAGAATTGTTCTATACTGCTGTATCTTTTTTGGACAGAAATGGAAGTCGTTACACCTGTTTAATGCCAATTGTATCTAGTATTTTGTTACATCTTCTTCAAGATGTGCAATCTGTTCCAAAAGCCCGGTAGTTTCTTTTTCGGAAAGACTTTCCAGGATCATGTTCATATCATCCGCAATTTTTGCAGGATTATAAGGAACTTCCAATGCAAAATCACTGAAAGCGCGAATCTTCTGGAAATAAGTGCGGGTCTCAGGTTCTTCACCGCCGGTCCGGCACATCTGATACATGGCGACACAGTCTGTGGCATCCTGATCAGTACATTTTTTACAGATCCATTTTCCAAGATAATAATAATTACTTCCAATCTGATAAAGGAATCCCGGAAGCTTTAATAATCGCTCTGATAACATGACAGAACCTCCTTGCATTGATGAAGTCCGGTTAAGAGGACTTACTTTTTTCTGCTTTTAGTATCCGGCGAAGTGACAGAAATGTCAAGTCAGATTTGTCTGAAAAAAATATATAATTTGAAAATGCTCGAAATATGTCGTATTATAGACTATAGTATGATAAGATGTTGGCAAAAGAAAATTATATATGTAATTTGTAGTATAGGTGGAAAGTAGAATGAAACTGAAAAATGGGGGCATGCTGTTGCTGACAGCATTTATATGGGGAACAGCATTTGTTGCCCAGAGTGTAGGAATGGATCATCTGGGACCCTTTTCTTTTAATGGAATCCGCTGTCTGATAGGAGCGGTGGCACTTTTACCGTGTATATGGTTTTTGAACAGAATGAATAAAGATCCGGAAACAGACTGTTCGGAAAAAGAGAAATCCGGAAAAGATCTGATAACAGGAGGTGTTGCATGTGGAGTATTATTATTCACAGCAAGCAGTCTCCAACAGGCCGGGATTCAGTATACAACAGCAGGAAAAGCAGGTTTTATTACAGCCTTTTATATAGTGATCGTTCCGGTTCTTGGAATTTTTCTTCATAAAAAAATTCAATGGAAGGTATGGATGGCGGTGTTACTGGCACTTGTCGGATTATATTTTTTGTGTATTACGGAGTCTTTTTCTGTTGGAAAAGGAGATGTTCTGGTATTTTTGTGTGCACTTGTTTTTTCCGTGCATATTCTGGTAATCGATCATTTTTCTCCAAAAGTGGATGGTGTGAAGATGTCCTGTATCCAGTTTTTCGTGAGTGGAATTCTGTCATTACCAGTTATGTTTGTGCTGGAGACACCAAGGCTTGTATCTGTGGCGGCTGCATGGATGCCGCTTCTGTATGCAGGTGTATTATCCTGCGGGGTTGCATATACATTACAGATACTTGGACAGAAGAATGTGAATCCGGCGGTAGCATCTCTGATTTTAAGCCTGGAATCCTGCTTTTCAGTGCTTGCGGGCTGGATCATACTTGGAGAACGTTTGTCATTCAGAGAATCGTTAGGATGCATACTGATGTTTCTGGCAATTATACTGGCACAGCTTCCGGATAAAAATAATGGGTAGCAGGAGGAGAGAAAATGCGGTTTGTGATTCAGAGAGTTACAGAAAGCAGCGTAAAAGTGGATGGAAAAGTAATCGGACAGATAGGAAAGGGATTTATGGTCCTGATAGGTGTGGCTGATTCAGATACAAAAGAGATTGCTGATAAGATGGTCAAGAAAATGACCGGATTACGTATTTTTGAGGATGAAGAAGGAAAGACGAATCTTTCGCTGGATGCAGTGGGAGGGGAACTTCTTCTGATCTCTCAGTTTACTTTATATGCAAACTGTAAAAAAGGAAACCGTCCAAGCTTTGTCGAAGCAGGAAAACCGGACATGGCTGAAGAACTTTACGAATATATTATAAGTAAGTGCAAGGAGCATATACCGGTAGTAGAGCGGGGAATGTTTGGGGCGGATATGAAAGTGAGTCTGGTAAATGATGGACCATTTACAATTGTACTGGATTCAGACAGATTATGATGATAAAATATAGATTATGATAAGGAAAATAAAAAAACGAACAAATATTCGGGGGGGGGTAAAACGATATGGAAGAACAGAGGAAAAAGATATTAATCGTCGATGATTCAGAAATGAACCGTGAGATCCTGGTGAGTATGCTTGAGGGCGAATATGATTTGATACAGGCAGAGGACGGACAGCAGGCGGTCTATATTATGTCAGAACACCATATGGAATTATCCCTGCTGTTATTGGATATGAATATGCCTGTAATGAATGGATATGAAGTGCTGCAGGTTATGAAAGAAAGACTATGGCTGGATCGTATACCGGTTATCAGTATCTCGGCAGATTCCTCTGATGATAATATCGGACGCGCATATAAGCTTGGTGTAAGCGATTATTTCTCGCGTCCATTTGATGCGGCTGTTGTTTTGAGAAGAGTGCAGAACACGATTGCACTGCATGATAAATCCATGGGAAATATTCAGGATACATTGGGAATGCTGTCAGCTTTCTATTATGTAATATTGAAAGTCAACCTGACAACAGACAGTTATCTGATATTGAAAGATGGACTTGACGATCAGGAAAAATATTTCGACAGTTTTACATCCTTTTCAGGGAGACTACGCGGCTTTGCGGACGTGGATTGCATTTATGAAGACGATAAAAAAGAATATCTTGAGTTTTGTAATATAAAACGTCTGAGAAAAGCGTTCGCAGGAGGAAACAGAAAAGAGATGATCCGTTACCGCCGGAAAGTGAAGGATGAATTCAAGTGGGTATCACTTACAATGATATGCAGTGAGGAATACGAAGATGATAATCAGATCGTGATGTTGTATGTAAGGGATATTAATGATGACTATCTGAAACAATTGGATGAAGTCATGAGAAAGACGACGGATTCACTTGGAACAGTAACGGTAAATGTAAGTAAGGGAAAGTGTATCTCCTGTGCAGTAAAGACTAAGAGCATTGGAATCAGGGGTGAAAAAGAAAATCTAGACGATTACGTCAGAAGAATATCGATGTATGCGATAGGCTGTGAAGACAGAGCAAAAGCAAACCAGTTGTTTGTACAGGAAAATCTACTGAAAGAATTTGCTGGTGGGAGAACAATTGTTTCGTTTGAAACAGTTGCTCAGGGAGACAAGGATGAGAAGATCCGTATGTTCCGCATTACGATAGAGATGATCCGAAACTCTATGACAGATGACATTGAAGGGGTGCTTTATTTTCAGGACATAACTGAAAGTTATCTGGCAGAAAAAATCCCACAGCTTCTTTACCAGAAGAATTTTGAAAAGGTTGCATTGATCGATGCCCGCAGAAATCTGATCAATATGGAATCGACAGAGGATTTTAATGCATACAGATATCTTCATACGAAGATTGATTATAATACATATTGCCGGGAAATCCTGGGTACGAAGGTTCCGGAGCAGGAAAAAGAGCATCTGAAGAAAAATACAGACATAGAAACGATATGCAGGGAATTGAATCAAAATGGCCGTTATTCTTTCACAGTCCATAAGATCAGAGAGGATGGAGAGTTGCGCCTGAAAGAGTTTAATTTCATGTATCTGTTCAAGGAACTGGGAATCATTCTGGCTGTGACAGAAGATATCACAGAGCTTTCCGGTAAAGATATGCTGACCGGCGGGTACAACAGACGGGGATTCATCCATAATTCGGAAAACATATTCCGGCACTGTGACGACAGGACCGATTATGCAGTGTTGTACTTTAACGTCCGCAATTTCAAAGCGGTTAATGAGCTTTTTGGAATTGACACTGGTGATAATGTGTTGCGCACAATTTATAAGAATCTGCAATCATCCATCCTGAAGCCATGCGTAGTGGCAAGAGTGGAGGCTGATCAGTTCACCTGTCTGGTAGAGAAAAAGAATCTGGATTTTGATGCGCTTTCCGGACTTTGCGAGTGGAATTTCACAAAGAAGGGAAAGACGATGCACATCTTCTACGGTTGCGGAATTTTCTTTGTTGAAAATAAAGAAATGAGCATCAATGGTATGATCGACCGTGCGAAGCTTGCAAAAAAATATATTACAGATGAATATGTAAAACCATATAATATCTATGATGCATCGATGAAATTATATTACATCGATCGTGCGGAACTTGCAGGAGAACTCAGAAACGGACTGGCACAGGAACAGTTCAAAGTATATTATCAGCCGGTTGTAGATGCGAAGACCGGAGAGATCAGGTCTGCAGAAGCACTGATCCGCTGGATGCATCCAAAGAGAGGATTCGTATCACCTGCCATATTCATTCCGGCATTAGAAGAGAGCGGGCATATCTCGGAACTGGATTTTTATGTGGCAAAAAAAGTATTTGAATTCATGCGGAAGCGATGCGAAGACGGTAAGAAAAATATCCCGATATCAATCAATCTGTCATGGATGGATTTTTATGATGAAAAGATGATGAAATGGATCGAGGAAAATGTAGAGTCATCTCAGAAGCTTGGAATCAAATCAAGATTTGAGATTACAGAGACATCGTTTGAGGCGATGAAGCAGAACCGCAATAATATCCTGGAATCATTGCAGAAAAAAGGTGCGGTGACACTACTGGATGATTTTGGAAGCGGATATTCTTCTTACGGTGTACTTCAGGACTATAATTTCGATATTTTAAAGATAGATATGAGTCTGGTACGTCAGATTGAGACAAATCCAAAATCGAGAAGCATCTTAAAATCTATCATTGCGATGGCTCATGAACTGGGGATGCAGCTGGTAGCAGAAGGAGCAGAGACGGAAGAACAGGTTGCATTCCTGAGGGAAAACGATTGTGATTGTATACAGGGATATTATTATTCCAAGCCGCTTCCGGAAGACGAATTTTTGGAATACCTTGGGGAAAATTAAACAACAGCTCAGAATCAGATTTTGAAGATATAAGCTGTGCGAGTGTGAAAACTCTCCGGAAATCTGCGCAAAAGTGTGGACTTCCGGGGATTTTTTTGACTGTATATTAGTTAGTATTCTAAATAAATAAAATATAAAACAAACAATAAAAATATAAAAAAAATATAAAAATATTGACAATATTGGTGGAAATGACTAATATAATCGTTAGAATTCTAATTAATAAAAGGAGGTAGAGGATTTGGAAAAAGATATGGAAACGTCAACATTTTTTTCCGTATTTCAATTAATGAAATTTATGCAATATCAGTCAATGAAGCGTATGGAAAAAATGGACTTGAAACCAAGTCAGGCGGGAGTCTTGTTTTCGTTGAAACATTGGGGTGAACAGTCGCAGAAACAACTGGCAGAACGTGTCGGCATTACACCGCCATCCATGACTGTTGCGTTACGGAAGATGGAAGAAAAAGGATATGTGACACGAAGACAGGATGAAAAGGATCAAAGAGTGGTGAAAATTCATCTCGCGCCAAAAGGAGAAGAATGTATAGAAGGAATTCAAAGAGTAATTTGTGAAATGGAAGAGATAGTTTATCAGGGAATATCAAGAGAAGAGATACTTCTGATGAAGCGCCTTCTGACAGAAATGAAAAACAATCTGTTGAACTCAAAGGATTTCAAAGGTGTGGATATGGATACGATCATAGAAAAGACATGTTCATCGACACGTGGGAGTTTTTAATAATAGAATATACAGACGGAACTGGATAGGACAGATCCGTTGAATATAAATATGAATGCAGAAAGGAAAGACATAAGAAAATGGGAAAATTATTTAAGTTTTTGAAACCATATGCAGCTGCTGTGGCAGCGATTATCTGCATACTGGTTGTCCAGGCTTATTGTGATCTGTCTTTGCCGACTTACACATCGGATATTGTGAATGTAGGTATCCAGCAGGGCGGCATTGATGAAGCTCTACCTGATACAATTTCCAAAAAAGATCTGAACCATCTGTTACTGCTGGTTCCGTCGGACAGACAGAAAATTGTAAAAAACGCGTATACAGAGTCAGTGGAAAAATACGACTATAATGGTACTGTAATGGAATTAAAAGCTTCTGTGAAAGAAGATAAAAAGAAAGTGGACAGGCTTTCAGAGATTCTTGGAAAGCCGATGCTCATGGCAGCAGGATTTGATTCCGGCAGTGATATGACAAAGAAGATCGAAGAGCAGATGCGGACACAGATATCTGGAATTCCGAATGTTGATAAGATGGATATCTATGATATGTTGGAGTTTATGGGAGCTGAAGGCAGGAATGCGCTGATCGGACAGATGGATCAGCAGATGGATTCCATGCAGGATTCAATTATTGCCCAGGCAGCAGCAGGGTACATTAAAGACGCTTACACCCATATAGGAATTGATACAGATCAGATCGAAACTACCTATATTTTACATACAGGAGCCAAGATGCTGGCGCTTGCATTCCTCGGAATGGCAGCAAGTATACTGGTCGGACTGCTGGCATCACGTGCCGGTGCCGGTGTCGGACGCAGACTTCGTGAAAATGTATTCCGTAAAGTGGTTGGTTTCTCCAATGCGGAATTTGATAAATTCTCTACGGCATCACTGATTACAAGAAGCACGAATGACATTCAGCAGATCCAATTATTACTTGTTATGATCCTTCGGATGGTTCTGTATGCACCGATTATGGCAATCGGAGGAATCTGGAAAGTCTTTCATACGAATGTCGACATGTCGTGGATCATCGGACTTGCGGTTGCTGTTATTATAGTTATCGTAGGATTCTTATTCCTGGTGGTAATGCCGAAGTTTAAGCTGATCCAGAATCAGGTTGACAAACTGAATCTTGTCAGCCGTGAAATTCTGACAGGACTTTCGGTTATCCGTGCATTTGGTACACAGAAGTACGAGGAAGAACGTTTTGATGATGCAAATAAAGCACTGACAAAGACGAACTTATTTGTAAACCGCGCAATGACATTTATGATGCCGCTTATGATGTTCGTTATGAACAGTATTGCGGTCCTGATCGTATGGGTGGGTGGTCACAGCATCAATGACGGAGCAATGCAGGTTGGTGATATGATGGCATTTATCCAGTATACGATGCAGATTATCATGGCGTTCTTAATGATCTGTATGATCTCGGTTATGCTGCCAAGAGCAGCTGTATCTGCAGGCCGTGTAGACGAAGTACTGACAAGTGAGACTATGATCCATGATCCCAAGAACCCGTCACACATTCCGGAAGAAGGAAAAGGAAAGATTGTATTCGACCATGTATCGTTCCGTTATCCGGGGGCAGAAGAAGAAGTCCTGCATGACATTTCCTTTACCGCAGAGCCTGGAAAGACGACGGCATTTATCGGAAGTACCGGGTGTGGTAAGTCTACGCTGGTGAATCTGATTCCGAGATTCTATGATGTTACAGACGGTAAGATTACGATTGACGGAAAAGATATCCGAAATGTATCACAACACGAACTCCGGGAGAAACTGGGATATGTACCGCAGAAAGCTGTATTATTCTCAGGCAATATTGCTTCAAATATTTTATATGGTAATCCGGATGGAAGTGAAGCTGAGATGACAGAGGCAGCAACGATCGCACAGGCAACTGAATTTATTGAGCAAAAGAAGAAAAAGTATAAGAGTACCATTTCCCAGGGAGGATCGAATGTATCCGGAGGTCAGAAACAGAGACTTTCGATTGCAAGAGCGATAGCAAAACATCCGGATGTATATATATTTGATGACAGTTTTTCAGCACTGGATTATAAGACAGATGCAACACTTCGTGCAAAGCTGAAAGAGAAAACATCAGAAAGTACGGTTATGATCGTCGCACAGAGAATCAGTACGATTCTCCATGCAGATCAGATCATTGTGTTAGATGATGGTCAGATCGTCGGAAAAGGTACACATAAAGAACTGCTTAAGAACTGTGAAGCATATTATCAGATCGCATCTTCACAATTATCAGAGAATGAATTAGAAGAAGATCTTAAGGAGGTGGAATCATATGCCAAGAGGTAGAGGACATGGACCGAGAATGTCCAATGAAAAGGCAAAAGATTTTAAAGGTACGATGAAAAAGCTGATGGCATATTTGAGCGCATATAAGATTGGAATATTTTTTGTGATTGTATTTGCCATCGGAAGTACGATATTTAATATCGTAGGACCGAAGATACTTGGAAAAGCAACGACTGAGATATTTAAAGGTCTGGTCAGAAAAGTATCCGGCGGAGCTGGAATCGATTTTGACAAGATCGCACATATTGTACTGACTCTGTTATGCCTGTATCTGACAAGTGCAGTGTTTTCATTCGTACAGGGGTATATCATGACAGGAGTATCACAGAAGCTGACTTATCGTCTGAGAAAAGAAATCTCAGAAAAAATCAATCGCCTGCCGATGAATTATTTTGATAAACAGACACATGGAGAGGTGTTATCCCGTATCACAAATGATATAGATACCTTAAGCCAGAGCCTGAACCAGAGTGCAACGCAGGTGATCACATCGGTGACAACGATCATAGGTGTGCTGATCATGATGCTCAGTATCAGTCCGTTGATGACATTGGTAGCACTTCTGATTCTTCCGGTTTCAATGGGATTGATTTCTATGATCGTAAAACGTTCGCAGAAGTACTTCATGAGCCAGCAGGAGTATCTGGGCCATGTAAACGGACAAGTAGAAGAAATCTATGGCGGTCATAATATCATCAAAGCATTCAATAAAGAGGAGGATGTAATCGCTACATTCAAGCGGGACAATGATATTTTATATACTTCTGCATGGAAATCGCAGTTTCTTTCCGGAATGATGATGCCGATCATGCAGTTTGTCGGAAATCTTGGTTATGTCGGAGAAGTTATCCTGGGCGGTTATCTTGCTATGAAAGGAAAAATCCAGGTTGGTGATATCCAGTCTTTTATCCAGTATGTAAGAAGCTTTACGCAGCCGATCCAGCAGGTTGCGCAGGTAGCAAACATGTTACAGTCCACAGCTGCAGCATCTGAGCGTGTCTTCGAATTCCTTGAGGAGGCGGAAGAAGACCAGACAGTGGAACATCCGGCATGTATTGATGAAATGGAAGGAAGCGTAAGCTTCGAACATGTTCATTTCGGATATAATCCGGATCACACGATCATCAATGATTTCAGTGTGGATGTAAAGCCGGGACAGAAGGTTGCGATTGTAGGACCTACCGGTGCAGGAAAGACGACGATCATCAAATTACTGATGCGTTTTTATGATGTTGGAAGTGGTTCGATCAAGGTGGACGGGCATGATGTCCGTGACTTTAACCGCGATGATCTGAGAAAAATGTTCGGAATGGTATTACAGGATACCTGGCTGTTCAAAGGAAGTATCGAAGATAATATCCGTTATGGACGGCTGGATGCAACGCATGAAGAGGTAGTGGAGGCTGCAAAGGCAGCACGTGCACACCGTTTTATACAGACCCTTCCGGGTGGCTATCAGATGGAGTTAAATGAAGAAGCAAGTAATGTGTCACAGGGACAGAAGCAGCTTCTGACAATTGCAAGAGCAATGCTTGCAGATCCTAAGATACTGATTCTTGATGAGGCGACAAGTTCGGTAGATACAAGAACCGAAATTCAGATCCAGAAGGCAATGGACCAGTTGATGAAAGGAAGAACCAGCTTTGTGATCGCACATAGACTGTCAACAATACGTGATGCAGATATGATTCTGGTTATGAAAGACGGTGATATCGTAGAACAGGGAAATCATGAAGAACTTCTTGCACAGAATGGATTCTATGCTGAACTGTATAATTCGCAGTTTCAAAGAAGTGCATAAAAACAGGATCATTGCGTTAAAGATTACGAATCCTTAAAGAGAAATAAGGCGCTGTCAGAAGAAAATCTGACAACGCCTTTTGAATATGCACGGAAACATGCCGGAAATAATCCGGATCGTTCTGCATTCATAACGTTTAGAGGGCAAAAAAAGCGTATGTTACTATGCAAGGAAATATACGGTCAATATCCATTGCATGAAATAAACGAATAAAAATCAGAACGGGAAGATCCGGATTCTTTTAAAGAAAAATGAAAGTGTGTAAAAAAACTGCTACCTGACAGCCTTTTTACCTGTTTAAGATGAATGCTTTAAAGTAATTAAATTATATCATAAATATACAAAAAATATATAAAAATATACAAATAAAAAACAAAGCAACGAAATGTGGCATAGAAAAGAAGCACATATCTGCTCATGCATACCAGGTTTCGTTGCTTTTTTTGTAAAAATTATTTCTGATTCTTATTTACGTTCTGCAGTTTCATTGCACGAACTTTCAGCGGAAGTCCGAACAGGTTGATGAATCCACTAGCATCATGATGATCATACAGATCACCGGTTGTAAAGCTTGCAAGAGACTCGCTGTACAGAGAGTACGGAGAAGTGGTTCCGGCTTTTGTGATCGTTCCTTTATACAGTTTGAATTTCACTTCACCTGTTACATATTCCTGTGTGCTTTCAACGAAAGCCTGGATTGCCTCACGCAGCGGTGTGAACCATTTTCCTTCGTATACAATCTGGGCAAGCTTGTCAGCCATTTCTTTCTTCACTTCTGCTGTAGCACGGTCAAGAATAAGTTCCTCTAACTGCTGGTGAGCGGCATACAGGATTGTTCCGCCAGGTGTCTCGTATACGCCGCGGGACTTCATACCTACAACACGGTTCTCAACAATGTCGATGATTCCGATACCGTGTTTTCCGCCAAGTTCATTCAGCTTGCGGATGATATCAGATACTTTCATTTCTTCGCCATTGATACTCTTAGGCACACCTTTTTCAAAAGTCATAGTAACATATTCTGCTTTGTCAGGAGCTTTTTCCGGTGTGGTAGACATTACCAGAAGGTCATCGTAGTTAGGTTCATTGGAAGGATCTTCCAGTTCCAGACCTTCATGGCTGATATGCCATAAGTTACGGTCACGGCTGTAGCTGTGCTTTGCGTCGAATGGGAGGTCGATTCCGTGTGCTTTACAGATCTCAGCACCACGTTTCTGACCTTCTTCTGTCTTAAATTCTTCACATCTGGCTGTGAAAAGGATCGTACCTCCACGGAAGATCGTATCGGCTGTTTCTGTTGGTGTTAAATCGATGATGTCTTCGTTTAACAGTCCATTGTAACCTTTACGGATTCCCTTGACTTTTAATCCTCTTTCTTTACCAATTCTGGCTACGGCACGCACTGCTGCGTTCATAGCAGGTGCATCTCCACCACTTGTTAAAACTCCAATTGTTTTAATGTTTGGTTTTCCCATTTGCAATATCCTCCAATTATTAATCCATACAATTCTTAACTTGGCTTTTATTCTAATCCATTTAAAGAAATTTTTCAATAGTCTTTGTTATATTCCTAACGATCTAACCCGAATATTTTCTTTTCCATATCGTTTTTTGAGATCAAATAATAAATTCTCGTCACCAGAAACCATATAATCTCTCCTTAGACGGTTCACAGCACGTTCTGTTTTGCAATAGATCACCACTGGATTTTTACCGGGATAGGAAGTTAAAATACCTTTTAATGCATCCTCTTCTTTAAAAAATGCTTCTTTATCTGCAAATTGTACCCATAATTCCTGTCTGCTATCCTCAAAACTGATGATCTGATTACAGATAACTTTGCTTTCTTCTTCAGAAATCTGTGTTGTTCCTTTGATAAATACTTTGGCATCTTCTCTTAAAAGAGACTGATATGTCGCATACTGTCTTGGAAATACGACAACTTCCACGGTTCCTCTTAAGTCTTCCAGTGTGATAAATGCCATATTCTGATTCTTCTTCGTAAGTTTCACACTCATCTCACTGATCAAACCGCCAATGATACAGCTTTCCCGATCGTGAATCTTTGTCTTTCCTGTTTCTTCATCGATCACAAAATCAGAAGTATGTGCTGTTACACTTCGTTCAAGGCGTTCTATATCATCCTCTAAAGGATGTCCACTGACGTAGATCCCAAGCACTTCCTTTTCCATGGCAAGTTTCTGCTCTTTCTCATATTCCCCAACATCTGGATAGGAAATCTGAAAAGACTGCTGGTCTTCTTCTCCAAGAAGATCCATCAGACTCATCTGTCCTGCGATCTCATTTTTCCGTTCTTTCTGGATACTATCGATCACACTGGCGTAGACGATCATCTGCTGCTTTCTTGTTACATGAAAACAATCTAAAGCTCCCGATTTGATCAGATTTTCTACAGTTCGTTTATTGATCTCTTTGCTTGATAATCGTTCCACGAGATCTTTAAAATCTCTGTATGGTCCATTTAAATTTCGTTCTCTTATGATCGCTTCAATGACTGGCCGTCCCAGACTCTTGATCGCAGTCAGTCCATAGCGGATATTTCCATGGTCTACAGAGAACGCACCCTCTCCATAGTTAA
>OKSH01000515.1_pt1 | contig 41203 bp, 37 predicted proteins | sample 1601231 | NCBI WGS metagenome assembly OKSH01 (sample SAMEA3541596, study PRJEB24748) | human gut metagenome | biome: human gut; feature: human-associated habitat; material: faeces | place: China | collected 2012
GAATTTTGCCCCTTTAGAATTGACCCGCCGATGGAACCTGAGCAGGAACGCCTTTCCAAGCTTTATTCCGGTTCGGGTATCCACAGCCTTTCTGAATTAAATCCCAAGTTAAATTTATAATATGATATCTCCGCTTTTCACACCCGTATTCATATCATAAGCTTCAATAATATTTCCGCTGATCACATACAGCGTATCTTCTATATAGATTCCCCGGATTCCCTGAGATGTATTTCCATTGACTTCTTCTTGCAGGATTGTCTCAAATTTCCTGTCTGTCCGGTTGTATGTCAGCAGATAATAGCTTTCCCCATTCTGGCTGTAACCGGATAATCCGATTACGTTTTTCTCCGGATCGGCAAGCACCGATTTATAATCATATGCCGCATGGCTTCCGTACAGATCATCCAGCACAAGTGTAGATTCTTCTTTTACATCTGACCGGTCAGATATATCGAACATTGTTATTTTTACTCCTTCTGCCACGCCGGATTCTTCATCGGTTGACATTCCGATACCGAGCAGTCTGTCTTCTCCATAGAAATGCAGGTATTCGGAAAATCCCGGAATCTTTAATTTACCGAGAATCTTTGGCTTCTCCGGATCGGACAGGTCTACACTGAATAACGGATCGACCTGCTCATATGTCACAAAATATCCGGATTCGCCCATGAACCTTGCAGAATAGATGGTTTCGCCTTTTGCCAGATTTTCGATGGTACTGATCTTATCCAGTTTCTTATCCAGTATCGTCACCAGATTTTCGTCATTATTTGTCGTGAATAATCTTAAATTGCCCTTGTATTCATCCAGCGAAAAGGTATCATTCAGATAACCTTTTACTTTTCCCTGTGCTGCTGCCTTTAATTTTCCCTTATTATAAGAAATTTTTCTAAGTGTTGTCACAGTCTGATTGTCCTGCTGCCACCCTGATTCATAATAGTAAATATTTTTTTTGCTGACATACATCTGACCGCCTTCAGATAGGATCGCTTTATGATCTGCCGTTTCATCCGGTTTACTGATATCCACGGAACTGATCACTTCGTACATCATTCCACAGTTTTCCGGAGGCAGGCAGATACTGCTTTGGCTCATTGCTTTGTCATTCACCATCGGTACATAGGTGACCGGTTTATCTTTAACCACATTACTTCCTGTATAATACTCACTGAACAGATACAGGTATCCGTCTGCCATGCGCGATGAATTGTAAGTACCGCTCTGTGTTACTTCACCTTCTTTTACCGGCTTTTTGATATCACTGATGTCATAGGTGACTGCCGCAGTTTTTGTCTGTTGCCGGACAGCTGTACCGACCTGCTTTTTATTGTCTGCATCTGTACATTCTTTCTGACATACCGCCACCAGTTTCTTCTGGTCTGTATTTATATAAAACTCCTGGATCGCATATTCTTTTTCCAATGTGATCTCACTGTATTTTTTCAGTTGCCCTTTCCCTGCATCTACGATGTCGATCGTCCGGCCATTATCTTCCCGTACATACAGATACGTTCCATCTGTTTTTGCAATATCTCCTTCATCTACACCGGACTGCCGGACATTGGTCTGCGAATACCCGCCATCTGCGTCCACTGCTGCCGCTGATGTCTCATTCCCACTGCCTGTATCCGCTGCTGCCGATGTCTCATTTCCACTTCTTGCATACATTGCAATTCCTTCGTTACCTTGCGACCGTTTGATATATTTATAGATTTCATCATAACTTTCGGCTATCCTGATCTTCCTGCTGCCGCTGATCTTCCTTTCTGCATTATCTGCTGACACCCCTTTAGAGTCTATCATTCCATGATGCAGGCTTCCATACTGCCACACTATGATTCCCGTCACAACTGCTACACAGGCTGCTGCAAGTCCGATCCGGTATGAATGAAAATGTTTCTTCTGCTTTTTCCCTTTTAGTAACCGATCTATATTTTCCGGTCTCAGACTGTCCGGTACCTCTGTGTTTTCTGACAATCGTGCAATCTGATCCACCATATCCTGTTCGCAGTATCCGTTCTGCTTTTTTTCCTGTTCATTCTCACGCCGCATACACTTCTCACTCCTTTCTTCCCTGCTCTGTTTCTCCGTAACTGCCTAACACACATTCCATCTTTTTAAGTGCCCGGCTCCGCTTCGATCGTACCGTGTTCGGATTCAGCCGCATCATTTCCCCGATCTCCTGACTGCAATACCCGCCGAATACGGATAATCCGACTAATATCTGTTCTTCTTCCGATAACACGAAGAATGCTTTCCTGACGTCCATTGCCAGATCATAATCCGGTACAACCGGCTGTTCCGGAAGTTCTTCCTCTCTTCCCGGCTCTTCTTTTAATGCCTTCTTCAATCTCTTCTTACATTTATTCGTCAGAATTGTAAATATCCAGCTGCGGAATGCTTCTTCTTTTTTTAATTTATGTATGTTCTCGTATGCCGCAACAACCGCCTCGCTCACTGCATCCTCCGCTTCCTGTGGATTCTTCATCAGGCACAGTGCGTAATGGTACAGATCACGGTAAACCGTTTCATACATTTCCGAGAACCTTTTTACACTGCATATCATATCGTAACCTCCCTCAGATATGAATCTGTTATTACTATTTTTAATCTTCCGGTAATTATTATAAATCCTATATAAATAAGAGTCATTTCCTACTCACATTGTTGCAGGTATTTTATCATATTATACAAGAATTTTCCTTATTTAGGCAGTGTCTGCATCTCCGAATAAGGAAAAACAGCAGGAAATCCGTGATTTCCTGCTGTATACATAAGTCCGAATGTCAGATCAAAATTTTCCAAAACAAAACGGTACCAAAAATAAAACATATTATCCTCTGTAATAATTGATCAGACATCCTTTCAGGATGATCTCTCTTTCGGCATCGGTCATATCACCAAGCTTCAGCGTGATCTCTTTCAGAGAATCTCCAACCACATAAGCCTTGATCTCGGCATTCTTATCTTCCACTGCTTTTCTGATCTCCGGCACGAAGATATAGTCGCCGTTACGGAAGCTTAAGTTCTCGTGATCTTCCTCCGTAATAAAAGGAAGCATACCCCAGTTGATCAGGTTCGAACGATATCTCTTGGTTGCATATTCGTTCGCAATATTTGCCCAGCCGCCGAGTACTTTCTGACAGGATGCTGCCTGCTCTCTTGCAGAACCATCTCCCGGTTTTACTGCAAAGATCGTGCTTCCGATTCCGAGATTACCTTTTCCTGTCTCCGGATATGTCTCGTGAATCTTATCCATAACCGGTTTCAGTTCATCTAATACTTCTAACGGACACTGTCCTGCTTCAATTGCTTTCTCAGCTTTCTGTACTTCCTTCGCACGGCCTACATAAGCAGGATCTTTTCTGGACAATGCAAATTCTGCAAGTCCCAGAGGGTTGGATCTGTAAGAAGAGGTCTCACCGGATGGAATCAGTTCATCTGTTGTGGTGACCGGATCATGGATCTCAGATACCACTTTCAGAAGTAAGTTTTCCGGAAGTGCTGCCATTGCAGGCCAGTCTTTGATATTTGGTCCGAACTTGATCTCTACCGATGGATCTGCTACACCATGGCTGTCGAAGACACGGTTCGCATAAATGTTCTTATCAAAATGATAAGTCTGTCCTTTATATTCCACATCCAGGTCAGTTGCAGGTGTAAGGAATCCCTTATTCGCTGCTGTTGCTGCGATGGAACGTGCATCCATAAGTGCAACCGATGCGATCTGTCCGCTCTGAAGTTTGGAGCCTTCACGATTCGGGAAGTTTCTGGTTGAGTGACGGATTGAGAATGCGTTGTTTGCAGGGGTATCTCCGGCACCGAAGCATGGTCCGCAGAATGCCGTCTTCACGATCGTTCCTGCTTCCATAAGGTCAGCAACTGCTCCGTTCTTCACAAGTTCCATGTAGATCGGTGTACTTGCAGGATATACACTGAATGTAAACTCATCGGAACCGATATAATGTCCTTTGATGATATCTGCTGCTGCACAGATATTTTCAAATCCGCCGCCGGCACATCCTGCGATGATTCCCTGATCCACATATAACTGCCCATTTACAATCTTATCCTGCAGAGAATAGTCAACTGCTCCGTCGAGACTTACCAGTGCTTTCTGTTCTACATCATGAAGGATGTCTTTTAAGTTGGTTCTCACTTCATCGATCGTGTATACATTAGACGGATGGAATGGCATTGCGATCATTGGTTTGATCTCGCTTAAGTTTACATATACCATACCGTCATAGTAAGCAACATCTCCCGGGTTGAGTTCTTTGTAATCTTCACTTCTTCCATGAATGTCATAGAATTCTTTGATCTTATCATCGGTCTTCCAGATGGATGACAGGCAGGTCGTCTCTGTCGTCATAACATCGATACCGATACGGAAGTCCGCACTTAACTTACTCACACCAGGTCCTACGAATTCCATCACTTTATTGTTAACATAGCCATTGCCGAATGTCGCACCGATGATCGCAAGTGCCACATCCTGTGGTCCGACACCTTTCATCGGCTCGCCATCTAAGTAGATTCCGACTACCCCCGGCATCTTAATATCATATGTCTTATTCAGAAGCTGTTTTACAAGCTCCGGTCCGCCTTCTCCCATAGCCATGGTTCCAAGTGCACCATAACGTGTGTGGCTGTCTGATCCTAAGATCATCTTACCGCCGCCAGCCAGCATCTCACGGGCAAACTGGTGGATGACTGCCTGATGAGGCGGTACATAGACTCCGCCATATTTTTTCGCGCAGGTGAGACCGAACATGTGATCATCTTCGTTGATCGTTCCTCCGACTGCACAAAGAGAGTTATGACAGTTCGTAAGTACATAAGGGATCGGAAATTTTTCAAGCCCTGAAGCCCTGGCTGTCTGAATAATTCCAACGAATGTAATGTCATGAGATGTCAGCTTATCGAATTTGATCTGCAGACGCTCCATATTTCCCGAGGTGTTATGCGCTGCCAGAATGTTATATGCCATTGTATTCTTTGCAGCTTCCTGTGGAGTCACATCTTTACCTGTCTTTGCAGCAACTGCTTCTTTTTCTTCCACAATCTCTGTTCCATTCAGTAAATAGACTCCCTTGTCATATAATTTCAGCATGTTTTGTCCTCCTACTATCGTATTATGAATATATTAAAATGTCTGAGTCCAGACATCTGCTAACCTGATTATTCTTTCATATATTTCATATGATCTGCTACCATCATGGCAATCTTGAATGTCAGTGCATCGTCAAATACGCGCACATCCAGTCCTGTTTTCTTCTGAATCTTCTCCAAACGGTACACCAGTGTATTTCTGTGCACATACAGGCGCCTTGCCGTCTCTGATATATTCAGGTTATTATCGAAGAATGTATAAACTGTCGTCAGTTCTTCTTCTTCAAAAATATCGGCCTTGCCATCTTCAAATACTTCATTCAAGAACATCTCGCAGAGTGATGCCGGAAGCTGATGGATCAGCCGCCCGATTCCGAGTTCATTGTATGCAAGGATCTTCTTCTCTGTATAAAACACTCTTCCGACTTCCAAAGCCATATCTGCTTCTTTGTATGATCTGGATACATCCTTTAATTCTTCTACAATTGTTCCATATGCCGCTCTTACACTTACCATGGCTTCCATATTCAGCGTCGTGACCAGCTCTTTGGCGATCTGTTCTACCTGCGGATAGCTGTCGGTAGACTGCAGTGACTTCACAAGAATAATATGTTTTTCATCAATTGCCGTTACGAAATCCTTTGTTCCCGTCGCATACAGACCTTTCAGAGTTTCCTGTACCAGGACATCTCCTTCATTCTTCGGTTCGATCACGAATACGACTCTCTTAAGTTCTGCCGGAATCTTCATCTTCTTTGCCTGATTATAGATATCAACCAGAAGCAGATTATCCAGAAGCAGATTCTGAATAAACCGGTTCTTATCCATCCGTTCTTTGTATACATAAAGAAGATTCCGAAGCTGACTGGCTCCCATACGTCCTGCCAGTTCCATGCCGTCTGCATTTCCATGCAGCATCAATACATATACCGGATCACTGTCTTCATAAATGCGGAACATTCCCATCTCATCTAAGATCATCTCTTCCGGTTCTTCTTCGTCATCACGGAAATCCTGGATCTGGATCTCATACCCGGTCAGAGTCTCATTCGTCCTTACGAGACAGAATCCCTGCATATCCCATATTGCACAGTCAAATCCTGTAATCTCCCTGATATCCTGTGCTGTTTTGTGTAATATCTGATTTGATAACACGCATTGTCCTCCATTTCCTATCCGCAATGCTGTTCTTCGTGTTCTTTTGCATACTTGTATACATTTTAGCACGCTAACGAACTGCATTACGAATACATTATAGCAGATAATCATGCTTTAACAAAGCAAAATTTTATTGTCTGCTGAAAAAAACGAAAAGACCGGACGCTTTCTTACGCCCGGTCCTCTTATATTCATCTGTTTTTCATGATAATTGCGGCTCTTATACCAAGCCTTCATTACAGACTAGTTTGTGATTGTAACCTGTGTCTCTTTATCAAAGATATGGATCTTCTCAGCATCCAGAGCAAATTTAACAGTATCACCTGTTCTTGCTGTTGTTCTAGGATCCACTCTTGCTGTCATGCTTGATCCTTCATAATCGAAGTATAAGAATACTTCTGCACCGAGCATCTCATATACACGGATCTTTGCTTCGATTACTGTATTTGGAGAAGCTTCGATGAACATCTGCTCATCGTGCACGTCTTCCGGACGGATTCCGAGAACAACTGTCTTTCCTTCATATCCGCCATCAATCAGCTTCTTCGCTTTTGCCGGTGGAAGCTCGATTTCTGAAGGTCCTGCTACCAGGTATACTTTATTTCCGACTACTTTACATTTCGCATCAACAAAGTTCATCTGTGGTGATCCGATGAATCCGGCAACGAACTGGTTGCATGGATAATCGTACAGAGTCTGTGGTGTATCTACCTGCTGAACAATACCTGCGTTCATAACTACGATTCTGGTTCCCAGTGTCATAGCTTCTGTCTGGTCATGTGTTACATAGATGATGGTTGTACCTAATCTCTGGTGCAGTTTAGAAATCTCGATACGCATCTGTCCACGGAGTTTTGCATCCAGGTTTGAAAGAGGCTCGTCCATAAGGAATACCTTTGGATCACGAACGATCGCACGTCCCATAGCAACACGCTGTCTCTGTCCACCGGAAAGAGCTTTTGGTTTACGGTCAAGCAGTGGTTCCAGATCCAGAATCTTAGCTGCCTCACGAACCATTTTGTCGATCTGGTCCTTTGGTACTTTTCTTAACTTCAGACCAAATGCCATGTTGTCATATACTGTCATATGTGGATACAGAGCGTAGTTCTGGAATACCATTGCGATATCTCTGTCTTTTGGCTCTACGTCATTTACTACTTTCTCCCCAATCTTCAGTTCTCCGGAAGTAATATCTTCCAGACCGGCGATCATACGGAGTGTTGTAGATTTACCACATCCGGATGGTCCTACGAAAATGATAAATTCTTTATCTTCAATCTCAAGGTTGAAGTCTTTTACTGCTTCAAATCCATTTGGATAAGTTTTGTTAATGTGTTTTAATGATAAACTTGCCATTGTTATAATCCTCCTGATTTATAATCGTTTTATTTCATTTTGTTACCTGTTTCGTTCTGATAAAAAGTATATAAAAAAAGTTCAACCTGGGTAATGCCCAAGTTGAACAATCTTTTTTTCATTTTCTATACAAGTTGACGAACGGAACGTTATTTAAAGTCAGGGTGTCTGTAACAGTGCCTGATAGACGTCTCTTTTCCCTATACCTCTGTCCTTTGCCACCTGTTTCATCGCAGCTTTCTTATCCATGCCCTGTCCGAGATAGAGTTCCATATGCTCTTCCATGCTCATCTCTTCCCATCTGGCTTTTTCTTCACTCCGGATCTCTTCCCTGCTTTTTCCTTCGATCACCATGACGCATTCTCCCTTCGGCTCCTGTACGTCATAATATGCCAGTGCGTCTTCTATCTTTGTGGCAAATACCGTCTCATGCTTCTTCGTCAGTTCCCGGCAGATACTGATGCGTCTGTTGCCAAGCGTCTCCCGAAGCGTCTTCAACGTGCGGACCAGTCTGTGCGGTGCTTCGTAGATCACCATTGTTCTTGTCTCATCTTTCAGTTCATTCAAGACAGCCTGTCTCTCCTTCTTATCCGTCGGAAGAAATGCTTCAAATGCGAATCTTCTCGTTCCAAGCCCGGATATCGTAAGCGCCGTCACACATGCGCAGGCTCCCGGAACAGCTGTAACCGTGATCCCGGCCTCCTGGCACATCTTTACCAGTTCTTCTCCCGGATCAGAGATTCCCGGCATACCTGCATCGGTGATCACTGCAATATCTTCACCATTCTGCAGGCGTTCCACAAGTTTGTGTCCTTTTTCAATCTTATTATATTCATGATAGCTGGTCATCGGTGTCTTAATCTCAAAATGATTCAGAAGCTTGATACTGTTCCTGGTATCTTCTGCCGCAATCAGATCTGCTTCTTTCAAGATCCGCACCGCCCGGAAGGTCATATCTTCCAGATTTCCTATCGGTGTCGCACATAAGTACAATGTTCCTGCCATCTCTTACTCCTCCATCTTATGCTCGCTCTTGTTCATCCCGTACATCTCAAGCAGTTCTTCTGTATAACTTCCATCCTTCTGATATACGATCAGTGGCGGCTCCACCTGCATTCTCGGATTTCCGCCTTTCATACCCTCGATCAGAACCATGTTCGGTTCTTTGTCTATATGCGGATATACCAGCCGCATACGTTTTGGCTCGATTCCGTATGCGCACATCTTTGTCATGATCTCCGGAAGCCGGAATGGCCTGTGGACCATGTAAAACCTTCCTTTGACCTTCAATAGTTTCGCACTTTCTCTTAATATATCATCCAGCGTGCAGAGTGCCTCATGTCTGGCAATATACAATGCTGTATTCTGATTCTTCAGTCCATGGTCTCCGATCATGTACGGGGGATTGGTCGTAATAACTCCAAAAGAGGCGGCTCCGAATATGGATGCTGCCTCCTTGATATCTCCCGTTACAATGTCGATCCTCTCTTCCAGTCCGTTATGGCTGACGCTGCGCCTTGCCATATCTGCGCTCTCCTCCTGGATCTCCAGTCCTGTATAATGCAGGCCCGGATATTTAGCTTCCAGAAGGATCGGAAGAATCCCCGTTCCTGTTCCGAGATCCAGTGCTTTTTCGTGCTTTTTCACATTTGCAAATGCGGATAAAAGCACCGCATCCATTCCAAAACAGAACCGTCCCGGACTCTGGATGATCTCGTATCCTCTGATCTGCAGGTCATCCAGTCTTTCATTCGGAAGTAATTTAGTCATCATTTAACTTTGACGCTCCGTTCTTTTCTTCTAACGCCTTCAGTTCCTTCATCTCTTCTTTGGAAAGTCTTACGTCTTTCTTCTTACGTCTCGGCTTGAATCTCAGTTCTGCTGCCGGATACTCACGGATCTCTTTCTCGTCATTATCCAGTGTTACAACAACCTTCACCAGCTGACGGAGTACGTTAACAGACTGGACATCTCCTCTTAAGCCTTCCGGTGTTGTGACATGATCACCATTTGCCGGAAGATGGCTGTTCAGTTCTTCGTATGTCTCCTCTTCATTCGTCAGACAGCACATCAGTCTTCCGCAGACACCCGAGATCTTCGTCGGATTCAGTGAAAGGTTCTGCTCTTTTGCCATCTTGATCGATACCGGTGCGAACTCAGATAGATACGTATGACAGCAAAGTGGTCTGCCACAGATCCCGATCCCTCCGCGGATCTTCGTCTCATCACGCACACCGATCTGTCTTAACTCGATTCTTGTACGGAATACACTTGCCAGATCCTTTACCAGCTCGCGGAAATCGATTCGTCCGTCTGCAGTAAAATAGAACAGCACCTTATTATTGTCAAATGTATATTCTGCATCGATCAGCTTCATCTCCAGCCCGTGCTTATGGATCTTCTCCAGGCAGATCTTGAATGCTTCTTTTTCTTTTTCTTTGTTCTTTTCTTCTTTTTTCTTATCTTCGTCTGTTGCAAGACGGATCACGGATTTTAACGGCTGTGTGATCTTATCGTCTTCCACTTCCTTCGGTCCGGTGACTACAGAACCAAATTCCACTCCTCTTGCAGTCTCAACGATAACCTTATCGCCCGTCTCTACCTCCAGTTTTCCCGGCGAAAAGAAATAGATCTTTCCGGCGGTTCTGAATCTAACGCCTATTACCTTCGTCATATGATTAGTTCTCCTTTATGGTCAGGAACAAAAGCTCCATAACCAGATCAAAGTTAACATTCGCTTTCAGTCTGGCTTTCGCTTTCTCAAGGCTCTCCAGGATCAGTTCAATTCCTTCATAAGAGCTTTTTCTCGCCTGTTCTTTTATACTCTGTAACTGGTCTTTGAATACGACCTTGTCAATCTCTTTTGTTGCTTTATACAGTAAGACATCTCTGTACCAGATCATGATAATGTCCAGATAATCCGTGATCTCTAATTTATATACAGATATATTCTTAACCGCAGCAACAATCTCACTCAGTTCCATATCATGGATATGCTTCAGGAGCTGTACCGCTTCCTCTCTGATCTCATTAAAATGCTCCGAATTCGCCAGCATGATCGCGCGTCCCACATTTCCCTGGGCAAATGCGGTACACATATCTGCTTTGTAATCCGGTATCTCCAGATTCTCCATCAGATACTTTCTGATCAGTGTATCTTTGATGTTACGCAGCTTCAGCATAACACATCTGGAGTTGATCGTCGGAAGTAACATCTCTGCATTCTCCGTCAGCAGTAAGAATACCGCATATGCCGGCGGCTCCTCGATCGTCTTCAGAATTGCATTTTGTGCCTGAGGTGTCATCAGATCTGCCTGAGGGATAATATATACTTTGTATGGTCCCTGATACGGCTTGATATCCACGGTATTGTTCACCTGTGTACGGATATCATCTACACTGATGCTGTTCGGCTTCTCATGTGTTACACGGATAATATCCGGATGGTTTCCGCTCTCTGCCTGCCTGCAGGAATGACATTTCCCGCAAGGTTCACTGTTCCCGCTCTCACACAAAAGAGTCGTTGCGAACAGATTCGCCAGCATCCTCTTACCGGAACCTCTCTCCCCATTCAGAATATACGCATGCGACACTCTGTTATTCTCCACTGCGCTACTGATATATTTTAATATGTCTTTGTGACCAACCACATCTTTAAAGCTTCCCATCTCGTATTACCTCTATTATCTCTTCCTTACATCGTACTTTATCGTCATTCTGATATCTTCTTGTAATTCCTGCTGCTGTAAGATTCTCTTCTGAGAAATCCTTCTGATCTGCCAGAAATCTTCTGCAGACTTCTTCGTATCCCGGATGTTCCTGCTGCCGTTCTCTTGCAATCGCGCGCATCAGGCGTTCCCCGTCTTCCACTTCGATATAAAGCGGAACCAGATTCTCCTGTCCATAATACGCTTTCATCTTCATATAAGATTCCAGCGTACCGATCATCAGATAATCAGACCCGGTCAGATGAATCTGTCCATCATCTATTGTAGCATATTTCCAGTCACCATACACGGTCTGATAGGTACGAAGTTCAATTATTTTGCCTTCTTCTCCATACTGTTCTAATATTTCATTCGAAACAAAATAATATTCCACGCCGTCTTTTTCACCTTCCCGCATCGGTCTGGTCGTATATAATGTCAGCGTCTTCAACTCGGGAAGCTCTTTTCTGATCTCTTTATAGACCGTATCCTTACCGGAAGAACTCTTTCCCATCATGTAAAATATCTTACCCATCTATCCATACCTCTATGCTATCTTCTGATTGCAGTCCTTCAATTGAAAAATCGTGTTCCTGATACCAGCAGAGAATCTCCACCGCTTCCTGCGTAATGTGTTCTCCCGGAACGATCAGCGGACTTCCCGGCGGATAGAGGTACGCATATTCCAGGGAAATGCATCCGGCGCTGTCCTTGAAATTTCGTTTTTCCATCTTGCCTGGGTTCACCAAATACAGGATGTCTTCTGAATCCTTCTGGTGGTTCTGGTTCTGCATCTTATCTCTGCACTTCACTGCCTTCGCGATCGTCCACACCTTTTCCAGTGACGGCTGTCTTCCGGAAAGCGGGAGATCCGTGTCGGTCATTTGCATCGGTTTCTGCTCCTGCCCGGCATCTTCCTGTCCGGATCCTGACTTTAACTTTGTATCGATCTCAGCATCAATTGCAAGCAATGCATCCCGCAATCTGTCCAACCCTTCCTGCGTATCCCCTACCGTCGTCATTGCCAGGACATAGGTTCCGGCAAGCATCTCCATCTGCAAGTGATAATCACGAAGCAGTCTCTCATACAATTCATGACTGGACATCGGGGCATGCTTTACGGAGATCACAAATTTAGACCTGTCATATCTGTCTGTATTCTCCGTCCGGATAATCTTCAGATACTTCAGTTTCTTCAATTCTTCCCGCAGGGTATCGATATGTGCCGCATATTCTTTGAAAATACTGCACTTCTGCAGTTGTGTCTCTTCCAGCAGATGAATACACGCATCGATACTTGCCATCAGTATGTACGACGGACTGCTCGTCTGCAGCATATCCAGATACCGCTTTACTTTCCTGCGGTTCACCCGCTCCCCGTTCACATGCAGCAACGCTGTCTGCGTCAGGGCCGGAAGCGTCTTATGAAGACTGTTGATCACAAGATCTGCGCCATACATATTCGCACTCTCCGGGAAATACGGATCAAAGCCAAAATGCGCCCCATGCGCTTCGTCTACGATCAGCAGGCATCCCGCTTCATGTACAATCTCTGCAATCTTTTCGATGTCCGACACCACGCCATCATAGGTCGGTGATACGATCATCACCGCACGTATCTTTGGATGTTCTTCCAGTGCTTTCTGCACATCTTCTGCATCGATCTCTGTACTCAGTCCCAGTTCTGTATCAAACTTTGGATAAAGATAGACCGGATCCAGTTCATTCAGATATATCGCATGATACACAGACTTGTGACAATTTCTTGCCACAAGTATGGAATCGCCTTTTTCAGTTGTTCCTAATATTGCACTCAAAATTCCGACGGTACTTCCGTTAACAAGAAAATGTGTCTCATCCGCATGGTACACCTCTGCCGCTCTTTCCTGCGCTTCTTTCAAAATCCCTTCTGCATGATGCAGGTCATCAAAGCCATCGATCTCTGTAATATCGATCCTGTACGGAGAGGTTCCGTCCATCAGATCCAGATTCCTTTTATGACCCGGCATGTGGAATGCGTAGTAGTCGGAATCACTGTAATTCTTTAGTTTATCAAATATATTATACATGCATATATTTTAACAAAATAACATTATATTATCAAGCCATAAACTCCCGCAGAATCTGGCGTATCATCTCGTCCTTTGCAAGCTCCTCCGGTGCATCTTTCTGTTCTTCCGCTTCCGGGCTTTTACTTCCGTCCATACCGGCAAGTCCTGCCGATGCTTTTGCCAGATTTTTTGCGGTATTTTGAGTCCGTTCTCTCCGTCTGTTCTCACGCTGCATATGGACTACACTGTGATCCGGTACCGGGGCAGGTGTCTCTTCTGTTCCGGCTTCCGTCTCCTGTACTTCATCTCTTTGTATTTCGTCTTTTTGTATTTCGTCTTTTTGTATTTTATTCTTCTGTATTTCTTCTTCCGCCGGTCCGATTTCCTCTTCCGCCGGTCCGTTTTCTATGTTTACACGCACGGTCCGCTCCTTCTGATTCATCTTTTCATACTTGCGGAGACATACATTCTCCAGATAATCAACCATGTAATTCTTCGCCATCTCCATACAGTAATTCTCGTCCGTTGTCAGGTGGAACAGCCACACCAGGATTCCAAGTCCGCAGCCGGCAGCACCCATCCGCAACGCTTCGTCTCCCATTCCATAGACCTGACAGGTAATTCCCGCTCCCGCAAGTCCGGTTACGATCAGAAGACCGGAACACATCTTTTCCAGTCTCCGGAGCGAATGCAGGCGTAATCCACATACTTTGTATTCGTACAGATATTTATCCACAAATACCCCTACATTTTCCACCGTGTCACTGATCATACATGCATGTTCGAATTTCGCCCGGACCAGGCGCATCAACGGATGATTGCTTTTGCTCATACTTCCCGCTGCCTCTACCATACGTTTCATCGTCATACTCACGATACACTTGTCTGCCACTCCAAGTCCGGTCAGCATCCCCATAAGCACAAATAACAACTTCTTGTCCAATAACATTTCCAGCATAATAATAGCCCTCCTTTTTGATATGCATTATACTGTATATCAAAGAGAAGGGCGCTTTATTTCGTTCTTCCTATTCTGCACGGGAAATGCTGCTTTCTGTCACTTTCGTGCATATCCTGTAACATTCTGTACTGCGCAGGTTGTCCCGGTGTCTTAGATCATCGGAAGCAATTCTTTCATAAGCCTTACACTGTGGGCGATTGCTTTCTTTTCGAATGTCGGATAGTCCATTGTCGCACTGTTGTCAGCTTTATCCGAAATAGCACGGATAATGACATACGAAACTTTGTTCAGGTAAGCGGCCTGTGCGATTCCGGCACCTTCCATCTCTACACACATCGGGTGGAATAATGACACGATTCTTTCTTTCACTTCCTTATTGGAAATGAACTGGTCCCCGCTCGCCACTCTTCCTGTAAATGTATGAATATCCGGGTTCGCTTTTTCATTCGCTGCTACCGCCTTCTTCACAAGCTCCTTGTCTGCCGGGAATGACAATGTATCCATTCTCGGAATCTGTCCTGCCGGATCACCGAATACAGTCGCATCCATATCATGATGCAGTGCATCCGTGGAAATGACCATGTCGCCAATATCAATCTGTGCATCAAGAGAGCCGGCAATACCGGTATTGATCAATGTATCTGCTCCGAATTGACTCACCAGAATCTGTGCACAGATTCCTGCATTGACCTTACCGATTCCGCTTCTTACGATTACAACATCTTTTCCGCCGAGTGTTCCCTTGCAGAATACCATACCTGCCATCTCCACGGTCTCTTCGATCTGCATATCTTTCTTCAGTTCTGCAACTTCTTCTTCCATTGCGCCGATAATACCTATCATATATTTATATCCTCCTGTGTTTCACGAATTTACCTATGCCTTATTATAGACGATAGGAAAATGGATTTCAACCAACGAAATGTATGGATAATTTGATGGTTTTCTGTTATAATCGGAAAGTATGACAGTCAACAGATTTTCTTTCTGTTTCTGTCTGTTGATACCGAATCATGTAAAAACATGCAAGAACATTATCAGGAGGTAATAGATATGGATTACAAACCAACCGGAGTCTGTTCTCGTCTCATCCACGTAGAACTTGACGGAGATAAAATTGCTAACGTAGAATTCGTAGGCGGATGTGCCGGTAACACATCCGGAATCAGCAGCCTTGTTAAAGGAATGGATGCACACGAAGTCATCAAGCGCCTGGAAGGAACCAGATGTGGCGAAAGACCGACATCTTGTCCTGACCAGTTATCCAAAGCTTTAAGACAGGCACTTGGCGAATAATAAGCCAGCGGCTGATCTGAATAACGCAGACAAAAAAGGATACTCGTCCCCCGACCGGGAGACTTGTATCCTTTTTCATTTTGGTGATTTTTTATTTTTGGTATTTTTTCTCTTTTTTTTCACACCCTGCTTTTCCCTTGTCAAAACTTCCGTTGACTGGTTACGAATAAATAATTATTAATAGTTACATTGTTTCTTTCATTGTTTTTCATTGTATTTTCTAATTATTATTCGCTCCTACATATTGTGCACTTACTTATCGATGAATTTATTTATGGTTTTTTTTATTGTCGTCTTCTTTTTATATACATTACTTTATGGTTTTCTTTGTCTGTTTTACCTGTTTCATTCAGCTGTAATCTTCACTTTATCCCAACTACTGTTTGACTGTCATGGTCTGCATGGTTTCTGGTTTTTCCGTCCACTTCTTTACTTTAATCTCTTCATCTTTCGATTTGTAATCTTTTTGTTTTGCTCTTCTTTTTTTAGTCTTATGTTCTTATCCTTCTATGCTTTTTGAGGATTTGGTTACTCTACATAGACACCGTTGGTGAAGGAACTGCTTACATCACTGTTGGCAGCATGTGTACAACGGACACGGTAATAGTAGTCACCATCAACATAAAGTGTTCTATTAGACATTACTCTGTTGGTATTTGTATTTTCTTTATACCAGTTATCGTAATATGACCACTCTTTATCTTCTTCTTTGGCTCTTTCAACTATTACTGCGATCTGCACACTTTTTACTACCTGTCTCGCAATTGTTGTCCCTCCTGCGTAAATTTTTCCTTTTCCTAATTTTGTACATTTGGAGTATCCTGTCATCAAATCTACACCCCGGGTACCTTTCGTATCATAACCTATGGATTCTTCCTCATGCGTCAGCACAGAGCCATCTATTACTTTACTCTCAGCGGCTCTCGCCTCCTGCATGGATGTCATCGACAATCCTCCAACCAACATTGCGGTCAGACATACAGACACGATTTTCTTCTTCATATCTCACCTCCATTCATACTTTTTTCTGCCCTCATATATTAATACACATAATTTTTCAAAAACTGTCGCTTTTATTTAGAAAAAAATAAATTATTTATTATTTCTTCAAACTCCTGTTGTTTCATTGTTCCACTTAATAAATATTCTATATTATTATATTTAAATTTTGCAACGCAACCCGGAATTTTCTCCCCGTCTATTTTATATATTGTAATTTTAATTTCACAACCATTAATTTTTTTTGTATATTCCTTTTCTACAGAATCTTCAAAATCTATTCCCAATGAATTTTCTCTATATGGGGCATTTATAATATATGCTATTGTTTTTCCTTTATAGCTATAATACATTTCTGCTACTTGCTTATCTTTTTCTAAATTCATTGAATCAAAAGTCATGTCTGGCAAACATACAATCACTTTAACTATATCTGTATTAAACGTATCCTTTATTTTCTGATACGCCTTTTCCTCCTCTTCTCCTTCTATGACCTTATTCTCTTTATCTGTATGATTTGAATCTACCTGATCAACCTCTCTATCCCCAACATTCTGCGTCATCATCCGCACGATCCTCTCCGGACCTCCCATACTGGTAATACCCATTGCCAGCACACAGACAATAACTGCTGCCAGTGCGAGATACATTTTCAAAGGCTTCTTTTTGCGGCGGACTTTCTTTCCGGAAAGTTCCTCCGGATCCTTTTGTCCGATCCCTGCCTTCAGCATCTTGCGTCCCAGCTCCAGAGCCTCGCGGTCTTCTTCAGAGAGATGCTTGATTACTTCTTCTGTTTCTTTCCTGGTCTGCTCCATCTCATATGCACGAATCTGTTCTCTTACTCTTGCGAGGACAGCTTCCTTTGTCCCTTCAGGCACGACAAGACTGGTGTCATTTTCCAGAAATTCTTCTTCCTCTCTGGCAATCTCTTCAAATTCTCTGGCAATGCATTCTTTAAATTCGTCTTTCTTATCATTCATTTTGCTACCCTCAAATTTTTGACTGGTCTGTAAATTTCTCCATAGTTTTACCACTTGACCTATTTCTTTCAGAAAGTATAATATAGATATAATCTTTATTATATTTGATGTATGCAAGAATAATACATATTCAAGTCTGGAGGTAATTATGAAACGTATTATCTTAACCGGTGGCGGTACTGCCGGGCATGTTACACCTAACATTGCTCTTCTGCCACGTCTGAAAGAATTAAACTATGATATTCACTATATAGGTTCTTATAATGGAATTGAAAAAGAACTGATTGAACAGTTCGGTATTCCGTATCACGGAATCTCAACCGGTAAACTCCGCCGCTACTTCAGCGTGCAGAACTTTACGGATCCGTTCCGTGTGATCAAAGGACTCGGCGAAGCCAAAAAACTTGTGAAGATCCTTCATCCTGATGTAATCTTCTCCAAAGGAGGTTTCGTATCCGTTCCTGTTGTTCTTGCCGGTAAAAGCCGTCATGTCCCGACCATTATCCATGAGTCTGACATGACACCGGGACTTGCTAATAAGATTTCCATGCCATCGGCATCAAAAATCTGCTGTAACTTCCCGGAAACCATTGAGCATCTTCCTGCCGGAAAGGCTGTTCTCACAGGCTCTCCGATTCGTCAGGAACTGTTATCCGGTGATAAATATAAGGCATTGGAATTTCTGCACTTCACTCAGGACAAACCAGTGATCATGGTCGTTGGCGGAAGTCTTGGTTCTGTTGCCGTCAACGATGCTGTCCGCAGTATCCTTCCTGAATTGCTTCAGTCTTTCCAGGTGGTTCATCTCTGTGGTAAGGGAAAAATCGATGAATCTTTGAAAGACCTGGAAGGTTATGCTCAGTTCGAATATATCAAAGATGAACTGAAGGACCTCTTCGCTCTGACAGATCTTGTTATTTCAAGAGCCGGAGCCAATGCGATCTGCGAACTTCTTGCACTGCACAAACCGAATCTTCTGATTCCACTTTCTGCAAATGCAAGTCGTGGTGACCAGATTCTGAACGCCCGTTCTTTCGAACGTCAGGGATACAGTGTTGTTCTGGAAGAAGAGGAACTGAATCATGATGTCCTCCTGAAAGCAATCACGGACCTTTATCAGAACCGTGAGACGTACATTCAGGCAATGAAAAATTCTCCTCAGCAGAATTCCATCGATACCATTATCGATCTGATTGAATCCGTTGCCAGACACTGATCTGCATTTATCTCTGTAATATATAAAAAACAGGTGGTTGTACTTCCACCTGTTTTTTATGTATTGTGTAAGCGGTCATACTCATCTTTGTACCTTTTTATCATCCATTTTCTTGCTCTTTTCAGCATACCTTCCAATGCATATAATGTAACGCCCATCTGCTTAGCGGCTTCCTTCTGCGGCATATCTACATAATATACAAGTGTCACTGCCTGATACCATCTGGCCTTTTTCTGATACAGTTCCCGGAATATATCAATTCCGAGTTTGCGGAAACCTTGTTCCTTGAGCATCGCTATCACATACTCTTCTGCACTGTCATCAACCAGAGCGTCCGGATATTTCTCTTCCGACATCGTTATTTCCTCTAACGACACTTCGCGTTTATGGTCTCTTATATAATTCATGGCTCTATACTTTGCAAGCATCAGCATCCATGCTTTGATCTGCTGCTTGGATTCATTTCCATTCTGTACATATGCCATGAAGAAGGCATCCTGCGCAATTTCTTCTGCTACGTGATGGTTTCCAGAGTATCTGAGTGCCTCCCTGTATACAGCGTCAAAGTATTCGCTATATGCATCCACAAAAGCACTTTCCCCTGTAAACTCTTTTCCCACTTTACGCTCCTACCTTTTATCTACTTAATCTTTGATAAAACATCTTCTTTTTCTTCTTCTGTCAACTCATGCATCGTCCATCCAAGTCCGACTTTGTCATCTTTATGTCTCGGGATCATGTGTACATGATAATGAAATACTGTCTGTCCGGCAGCTTCACCGTTGTTCTGGACAATATTGTAACCATCGCAGCCCAGTGCTTTTGTGAGCTTTGTGATCATTTTTTTCGCAAGGATCATCGACTTTCCTGCAAGTTCATCATCAATCTCATACAGATTGGCATAATGCTCTTTTGGCAGGATCAGTGCGTGGCCTTTTGCTGCCGGATTGGCATCCAGGATCACACGGAAATCTTCATCCTCATACACAGTCGCTGTCGGAATGTCTCCATTCGCCAGTTTACAAAAAATACAATTCTCATCCTTCATAATCTTATCCTTCTTTCTTTTAAAATTTATGATTGATTATTTAAACCGCCAATGCTAAACTGATACCTCAGAAAGGGGCGGTAATTATTATGTTATCATCGACAGACCATGACAAATTACAACAGATTATGCAGGAAAATCCTGAAAACGAAGCACTTATAAACCGGCTTTTAACCTCTCATCAGATGGAGATCAGTACCATAAGTCACGAGATCCGTAATCCGCTGACACTGGTTTACAGTACACTCCAGCTTATCGAATCACAACATCCAGAAGTCCTTACATTTTCCCATTGGACAGAACTGCATCAGGATATCGAATACATGAAATTTCTCCTGGAGGATCTGTCTTCTTACAATAACGGAGAACGTCTGGAACTTACCCCGGTAAGTGCAAGTACATATTTCCGCAGGATTGCTTTATCCTTCGCTGCTTCTATTGTTGATACAGATATCGAATTTGTTTCCCGTATTCCCGAGGATCTCCCGGAAATATCTGCAGATCCCGTAAAGCTCCGTCAGGCAGTTCTGAATCTTCTTCGCAATGCCTGCGATGCACTGAACAAAAAGGCTCCTGATTCCCAGAAGCCGGTCATTACATTCTCTGTCACTCTCCAGACAGATTCTCTGCATATCGGGGTCAGGGACAACGGATGCGGCATCGCTCCCGAAGACCAGAAGACTATCTTCGAGCCATTTGTCACTCACAAACCGGACGGGACCGGTCTTGGACTTGCAATCACCCGCCGGATCATCCAGGCACATCATGGAACGGTCACGCTTAACTCCGTCTTACATAACGGAACCACGTTTACCCTTACGCTTCCGGTACAGTAATACTCCCATCAGGAAGCCGGCTGCCAGACCTCCGATGTGTGCCATATTGTCTACGCCGCCACTGGTAAATCCATAATATAATGTCAGCACAACCATAAACACTAATCCTTTGCCGGATATCTCTCCTATCCTTCCCCGGTTACGGATCGCCACATACAGAAGTGCACCGATAATTCCGAAGATTGCACCGGATGCGCCTGCCGATACTGCCATACTTCCTGTCAGTATGTCCCACCATGCAGACAGGATATTCCCTGCAAGGCCGCTTACAAAATATACGATGAGGAACTTTATCTTTCCTATCTCAAGTTCCAGATTCCACCCCATCGCTACAAGCACAACCATATTATTGAAAAGATGATCGTATCCGAAGTGGAGAAACATACTCGTAAACAGCCGGTAATACTCTCCGTTCTTTATCAGATATGGAACATACATTGCCCCATGCTGTAACATGAATCTTCCATCCTCCGTCATTCCCTGAAATGACAGTACCAGAAAGACTATTACATTCACAACTGCCAGTAATACAGTACATGGTGCTTTTATTGTGTTCTTATTCATCTTCTATCGTCCGTTACCTTTCAATCTATTCATTTTCTGTCTTTATCAGTATAACATAGATTACTTAAATATTACAATTCCTCTTCTTCAATATGCAGTCCGTCCCATTCTCCCCATTTTGTTTTTTTATGTTTAGTCAGGAAACGCTTTACCGGGATCCACAGATTATCTGTCTCACGCATGATCGAGCTTCCCATCTCCTGTTCCGTAATCCAGTCATGTTCTTCCGTATCGTAATAAGATGTCCGCTCTCTTTTTTCTTCCAGCAGTTCATCTATCATTGTTTTTCTTACTGGTTTTTCCATATCTTTTTCTTCTCTTTCCCCACATTCTGCGATTAGTTTCTCCAGGCTGTAATTTTCTTCCATCGTTCCCTTATGCAGCAAAAATGCCAGCCGGACACATTCTTCTTCCTCGTAATCCGCAACTTTCACCATGTACTCTGTCAGCACATGGAATTTCTCCCATAGATCCTGCGTTGCCGGCGGATAATAACAGAAAAAGAATTGCCCTTCCTCATAAAATATATATTCCGGTTCCAGTAGAATACAGTGGATATCCAGCAGATATTTTCCGGTTTCTTTCAGCACATTCCCAAACTGGTACATAAATTGCCGTATATCCTCCGCCTTTAGCTTTGCTCTTGTATACATTGCCTGCATAGATATCTTTCCGCTTACATCATAATCATAATAACTGCTGCCATTCATGCCTCTTCCTGCCACCTTAAGGAATCCTTCCGGTGAATTGGCTTTCAGCATCTTCATCTGATAGTCCTCTTTATATAATACATGTTCTTCTATCGTTATCTTTCGTTCCATTCTTTCATTCCCCATTTATTTCTTTATCCTGCGGATATCCCGGATATACCGTTCCGGTTCTGTTACCGATGCCCTGCTTTCTACCGCAAGTGACATCTTCCGTCTTTTCGCCACGGCCGACACACGGATCTCTTCTTTGCTCACGGAACATACCGCCATGGCTCCCGGAAAGAGGATGCACTTTTTCCCGACCCGCTCCTGAAATAAAGCTTTTAATTCCGCTTCCTGTATTCCGTCCTTTTCTCTGGCTTTCGTACTTCCGACAACAGCAGTCTCGTATGCTGCTCCCGCAATAATATTCTTGTCATGATAATAAAAACATGCCAGGACGCACCCCATAACAAGAAATAATATCATCGGCATCAGCAGGGACATTTCCACTGTAAAGCTTCCGTTCAGAGCATGTTTCTTATCTATGTTTATAATCCGTTCCATCTCACAGTCCTCCGATACATACGCCAAACAGATAGCCCACTGTCAGAAACGGATAGAATGGGAATGCAAGACTCTTCTTCCGTCTCAGGGTCACGCATCCCAGAGCAAGAATCCCCAGAATAAAAAATGAAGTCGCAAGAACTTCCAGAAGTCCCCATACTCCCAGATAGATTCCAAGTATCAGAATCGCCAGACTGTCCCCGTATCCAATTGCTTCCCGTGTAATCTTACTGATTCCTATAAATATCATACCGATCAGCCCGCCTCCCAGCGATACCATCCAGTCTGTATTCTGTGTAACTGCCTGATATAGAACCGTTCCTGCCATACACAATAACAGTACATCTCTCGGAACTTTCCTGATCTTATAATCCACAAACGACAGTCCTGTCAGTATGACCATCGCCACTATGCGGCTTACCGTCCACATTTGGAACATGCCCCCTTTCCCGCTGCCTCCGATACCGGTATCGCATAGATTGTCCGTTTTAATCCACTGCATGACAATGAACTATGATACCGGTCTCCAAAATTTGTAATGTATATAGTTCCTGCATTTCCTTTCATGCAATGTTCACATGGATAATATCTGCCGCCACTTTCATTACGAAGATCAAACACCGTACCCATATGTGTCATCCGGATCGACAGATCCAGATAGGAACAATGATAATCTTTGTGATATACAAGACCGTTCTCCGTCACATAGACCGTATCATTTCCCATATCGGATAATCCCTCTTTTTCATATCCGCTCCATGCTTTTATCTTCATGGTTTCCCTGCATTTTACCGGTCTGATACCGAATACCGGCACAGGAATTTTCACCTGATATTCTGCGTTCAATGTTCCAATCCCGGTACGCACAGACATTCTTGATGCCGAACAGTCCATCCCACTGCTGCCGCCTGCAATGATACTTCTTTCCATCCTTGTCTCTCCGATTGCATAGACGACATCACGCTCTACCTTTGACGGCATCAGCATCTGTGTGATACAGGTGTCTTTTGCCGCCTGTTTTCCTGCATACTGCAGACTGCTCCTGACTGCAGTATGTACTGCCATCATTTCCAGAAGGTACAGCAGTGTCACAACCGCCAGGAAAAACAGCGGTACCGTTGCTGCCGCCTCTACGGTAACGCTTCCCTTTCTTTTATTACGGAATAATTTTTCCAATCGTGTTGAGGCGGATAAAGATACCCTTTCAGATACTGAATGATTGATAGGTTGTGAGGGGGAGAATAAATTATTTCTCATTTTGCGAATCCTGCTCCTTTCTTTATTATTTTTATATTTCCGGGATTTCTAACGATACCTGAAAGGGCATCTTTATCCGCCTCATGTTATTGTTCTTATACTCACTACTGATAGCCGTAATATGTCTGAAATCTATACGATATCCCTCTTCTCAGCTTACACACCGTGTCCACTTCCATTCTTCCGACACAGTAATCGATCCGAAATGACGGCTGGCTGTAAACCGTCTGCATATCCTTCTCGATCACGCCCATGGTTCTTACTGTTAATTTCCCTTTATCTTCCAGGAATAACAACATTCGCACATAGTCTTTGTAGTCCATACCACCTTCTACATCCGCCCCGTCGCCGGTGTCTTCCTCTGTTCCAAGCTTCATAAGACCGGATAATGAGAGCTGCCAGCTTGCATCATCCTTTACAACTGCAATCTTTTTTCCATTCAGCAATGTTCTCACATCCATCACGGATTCCCCGTATGCCCATGCCAGAAGAATTCCCTGCGCTGCAGCTTCTGTAACCGCCGGTACCGCAAGCAGTGTACATAATGTCCCTGCCGCTGCCCGTGCCTCAGCCTGTCTGGTACTGTTGGTCTGCAGATACAGATAATTCGGCACGAATCTCAGCAGCACTAATTTGTTCGCAACCGCTTCCAGATTCTCCCGGTCACTTTGCCTGCCAGCCAGAATATATTCCACTTCATAGTCCAGGCTCCCACCCTTCGGTTCATCCAGAAAATCCGCAAAATGTTCCTGTATATACCCGCCCAGCAATACGGAATCCAGTGTTCCTCCTTCCGATTCCACATCTTCAAATGTTCCGTGACCGGTCTGATTCTCTCGGTTCTCCGGCATGTCCTCTGACACAACCTGTTTTTCTGATACCTGTGTTTCTTTCGGTAATACCAGATTCAAAATCGGTGCCTGCTTCAGTCCTGCTACATGTTCCAACGGATTCTCTTCGCCCGGAAGTTCCATTTCCTGCCCGCTCAGAAGCTCCTCCAGACGATCTGTCTGCGCTTTTTCTTCTCTGGTAATTTCATCTGCCTGCCGTTCCTGGTTCTTCCAGATGGAAGTACTCCCAAGATACTTGTCTGCCCATGAGATCCCGTATTTGTGTTTCATGTATTTACCGGCCTGATCCATGAACAATTCCCCATTCTGATCTGTGAACAGCCGGATTCTCTTTATATCATTTTCCATATCAGCACCGTAATATGACAGGCGGTCTAACAAATTCTGCTCACTGTATGTCCCGCTTTCATATCCTGCTTCTATGGCAAATACATCATAATGTTCCAGAAGTTCTTTTTGATATTCTGCAAATACGCACTCCACTGCCCGGTTCATATCTGCCCTTCTGTAATTCTTTGCCATCTGGATGGATGCGCTTTCCGTCAACGCAAGTACAAGCGAGACAAGCAGAATAAATGTCAGTGTCAGATATACCGTTACCTCTCCTCTTACATACCCTGTCGTCAGCTCCTTCTTTCCGGTGCTCACCACACTTAAATTCCAGAACTTTCGCTGGTAATCTTTTCGAATATTGTCTGCACCAGACTGGTAAGCTGTGATTTGAAGATGATCACAAGTCCGATCAGTACGACCATAAATTTAGCCCCTGTCTTTTTCATTCCTCAAAAGCCTTATAAACACTGGATTTAACCATATAGACCAAAACGTATCATTCGTCTATTTTCTTTGTTTTTTGCACTTTTTGTATGTTGTGTGCATTTTGTAGCCAGTATTTTTATTTATTCATATCTATACAAAACAAGACAGAATGTACTTGCTTTTTTACTGCACATTCTGCCTTGAATCATTCAAATTCAAATATTTAATTTTTCCTTTTATACTTTAGATATTTTTCTTACCCTTGCCAATTCTTCTCGCAACTCTGCATTTTCTTTTTCCAATTTTTTTATTTTTAGTTTCAATTCCTGTATAGTCGTTTTTGCATTAACTAAAGTTCTTTCCATAGCCATATCAATAATAATCTGTTTCGGATTATACGTTACGCTCTGTTGATGCATAGCTTCATTTACCACCCTGCGCATTTCTTCATTTCGATAAAAAAATCCTTTAGAAAATCCTGTTTTTTGAATCAATGCAGCAACTGTTATTTTTTCTTTTGATTCCAACATTTCTTGAATTTCCCGTTTTGCGGTTTCTACCTTCTGTTTGCTACGTTCCAAACTACATTCGACCATTTTATCGTATTTCATAGATTATCGTCCTCTCAAAAAACTTGTACCACACCATTCTCACAATTTTTTTAGAACAGAAATTTCTTTCCTACTGACCCGTTTATTCAATTTCTCTAGTTCTTGCTGCAACAGTTCATTTTTTCTTTTCAATTCCTGATTTTGTTCTGCTAATTTCTCGTTCTCTGCTTTGGCTTTTAACAATTCAATTTTCAACTCAATTACTGAATTTTCAAGTTTTCTGTCCATTGCAACCGGATGTCTATTCTTAAAAATTGCTTCCTGTCTATGTATTGCATCATCCATTTCTCTTCTGATAAGCTCATTTTTATAAAAAAATCCTCTAGAAAGCCCAGTTCTTTTTACCAGCTCTGCTACGGTAATTCTTTCCATATTTTTAAGCATATCAGATATTGTATTTTTTGCAATATTCATCTTCCTCTGACTCTCAGCCTGCGTAATCGCTACCATCTTATCATATTTCATAATCATCCCATCCTTCTATGATATCTAATAGGATCATGTCCATTTTTTCTCTTGCAGCTCTCGTTTCATCTGCCATCAGTTTATTGCCAATTTTTCGATAATGATGTACCGAATATATGGAGGTATGCCCCAGTAGCTTAGCTATCATCCAGTCATCCACATGCATTTCTGTCAATTTCTTTCCATAACAATGTCGGAAAATATGGGTTCCAAACTTCAGAAACTCTCCATTATCATCCCGGATATCTTCCTGGCGGATCATTGTCATAATCTGATTTTAAATCATGCTATATTGATAAGGCCTAGTTGGATCATCTTTTTTTGCAAAAATGTAAGTTGTTTCTCCATACCGTTCCTTTGTATAATCAATTGCTTTCATAATCAGTTGTGCCACTTCTTCACTGATGGCTTTTTCATAGGTGACTGACTTCACCTGATCAATCCTTATAAAATATCGATTATTCCGCATGCTTAGGCAGTCTGTCTTTAAGGTCAGCGTATCTGAAATCCTCGTTCCCAGTAATTGATGGATAATCAGTGCCCTACATATCTGCTCATCCATTTTGAAAATGTGTTCGTTTAATCTTTTGATTTCCGCATCTGAGTAAAATTTGAATACATGCCTTGGTGTACTTGGGAAATCATTACTCAGAAATAATTCGCTCATGTACTGTCGTTCATATAAATTCCCAACATCTTCTATTACCCTTCGTAGTGCATATAGGTCAGATCTATAATTTTTCCGGTCATGTGCTTCCGTCTGAAGATATATCAGATACTCTTCTATATGCATCCGTTCCAGATCCTGCAGCGATTGAATGTCCAAATATTTTCTTTTAAGAAATTTTGAGAACCGCTTTACTGCAGCTATTTCACTATGAATCGTTCCTAAAGGGGAATATTTTAAATGCATAAAAATTACTTTTTTTACTTCTTCCCGAATATCTGGCTGTACAATTTTAGTAAAGTTAATCGTTTCCGTATTCTTGATTGGATTTCCATAAATAGGAAAATCGAAGTTTTTAAGAGTCCAGATATCTTTTTCCTGCTCATCCCTGTCATCCTCTTCTTCCAGAAACTTCAAGATTTTTTTCATATGCTTTACAATGCCAGGACTTTCAATTCCTATTTTGTCATATGCAGGCCGATATTTTTTGCTTGATAAAGCATATCCTCGTTCCAGCATCCATCCTTTTAACATACGGATGATTTTTTCTTCTTCTCTGGCATCAAGGCTTTGTATTTTCCGATCAATCAGAAATTCCCGAATATTATTATAATAGGTCACTTCACTTGCCATGCTGGACGGTGCGAGCATTTTTCCTCTTTCCCATATAAATTCTTCCAACTTTTCGGCAAGTTCTTCTGATGGCAATCCTTCCAGATTAAAATACCGTTCCGGGCTGATACGCAATCTCTGAATCTGCTCTTCGGATGCTACCTTGCAGCAGTCCAGCTCATATATGTAAATTCTTTTTTTCATTTTCTTTCACCACGCTTCTTAGCTTTAATGGTAGAAGCCAAGTCATTTTCCGGTTTCTTAAAGTAAGTATCACTTGCTTTTTCAATTCTCTTTGGCATGAAGTCTACATACTGTTTTGTCATCTCTTCGGAAAAATGTCCTAAATAATCTCGGATTGTCTGTATAGAAACATCCTCATCATAAAATTGGGTGGCCAGCGTATGCCTATAGTCATGGGTTTTGAAGGTATAACTGCCATCTGCAATTCCATTCTTATCACAGTATTGCTGAAACTCTTGTCGGAATGTTGTTCCCCGGTACGCTCCACCATCCTTCCCTTTAAAGATATAATCTTTCGGACGAATGTGTTCACGCTCAATATACTTACGCATGATTCTATACATCACAAGCGGTATTGGTATCATTTTATCTGCCTTCATCTTGATCTGATAGACTTTCAACCATGCATCTTCTCCATCCCAGTAATATGCATCCCCTTTTAACGTACACACTTCGCTGATTCTCAATCCAGTACACCACAAGTGTAAAAATATCAATCTTGGAACTAGCGGAAATGCATACAGCTTATGCAGGATTTCCATATAAACTTTTTCTTCCACCGTTCTGTCATGATGCTCTGGATATGTCTTTTTCAGGTAATACTCCGGTTTAAAGGGTATCTCCTTCATATATCCTCGGACATTTAAAAACTGATAAAATTTTATATAATGCACAATTCTTTTATTGAATGTATCATCTTTGGTATCCTTTTCTTCCAGTTTTCTAAAATAGTCATCCAATTGATTTTCATCTACCTGACAAATGGATTCTTCTTCCTTAAAATATTCCAGAAGTCTTTTTACCTCATATAGTTGTCCTCGGATATTTGCTATCGTCAGTCCACCAATTCCAACATGATATTTGGCATATTCCTGTAACAATTCTCGATTCTTTTTGTTAGTCACTTCTATAAAACTCAATCGCTGTACTGGATTGCTTGGGTTAAGCCGATCTTCTGACAGGTGAAAGCGTTCCATATACCACACATTGGCATGCCAATGAATTTCTGGTGCTGTTAAAAATAAGATTTTCCGACTATTGTCAATAATCTGCATAGAGTTTTTCACATTGACCACTTTCTGTTCCACGATTTTCTCAAATCGTTGGATCTGTTCTAATTCCAATCCTTCCAGATCATCAATCTCTTCCTCCACACAAAAATCATATAACCAGTGTAATGGCAATAAATAGCGAACTCTTCTCTCTTTGGGATCGTCTCGATACAAATTATCTAGAATATAATTCAATAGTAGAAAAATCTGCTTTTTTAATTTTTCAGATGCTCTTCTAAAAAAATCCCACACCAGTTCCTGTTTATCTCGGACATATTCAAAATCCTTAACCAACTCCAAATCTGGTAAGTATGGCAAGAATACAACCTGTGCTTGATATTTCCTCCGGTGTTCGATTCTTCCCGGCAGACTTTCTATTTCTTTTTGGATACTATACTGCTTGATATGATCGAAAACCTTTAAATATCTCATCGCACTCGCTTCATCCCACATTTTTTTCAGTTCTGCTTCATAACGGCTTCGTACCGTATAATCAATCTCTTTGATATGATGTATTCCCTGCCGGATTAGAAACCGTTTGATGTTTCCCTTCAATGCCTCATCTGACACTTGGCTTTCTCGGATTTCTGAGAGTAGCTCTCCATATTCTGTTTCTATCCAATACTTCTGTATCTTCCGTAATGCGGATGACTGCTCTTTCACCTGCTTTTTCGTATAATTCCCACTATCCAACAAAGTTTGTTTGTATTCCCGCAAATCTTGTTCTTCTGCTAAAATCACATCATAGATTTCTCTTTGGATAAGGAATTTCTCTGCTTCTTCCCATAATTCTCTCTGCAATATTCCGCCTGACATAAACTGCCTGTGAAGATACTGTATCTCTTCCTTGCGTTCTGCTTGCAGCAATCGAATTGCAGACACTTGATCGCCTCCTCTTTTTTATAACAAATTCTGAACACCATACATTGCTTGATGCCTATTATAAAAAGCATCACTGACTTCTATTAGTTCATCCTCTGTTATATTCAGATATTTCATAGTCGTTTCGATATTCCGATGCCCGAGTGCTTGACTAATCATTTCTAATTTCCATCCATCTTTTCGTCTTGCATTTGCAAAATAATGCCGGAGCATATGTGGAGATGCTTTAATTCCCGTCTTTCTCTCCAATCTGCGTAACATGGCATATACTCCACTTCCCTTAAAAGGCTTTCCAACGTAATCACCCGAGACATTAATAAATAAATATTCCTGTCCTATAATCAGTTCCTTATAGTCTTCAATATAAAACATTAAAATATCAAATGTTGCGTCGCTGATTTTGGCTCTTCGAAGTTCTGCGTTTTTAGCTCTTGCCCCATTCTCATTATCATCTCGAAAGTTGACATATATTATATGTTTCTCATAGTCTATATCCTCTGCGTATCGTACACCTAAGAGTTCCCCTATTCTAAAGCCTGTTTCTGCTAATAATAAAAGCAGAACCTGATCGCGGCTGTTTGCACATTCTTGCAACAACACTACAATCTTGTCCTGCTCAATGGTTTTTCCTTGATGTCCTTTTTCTTTTAAATATCCTCGAAAACTCTTCCTATTCAATACTTTTCTGATACCGATGGAATTTCGCACAATCATTTGCGTATCTGACAGCACCTTCAGACTTCCCGAATGATTGTTTTCCTGATCCATAAAAGTATAGAACCTAAATACCTCTTTTAAGTATGCATTGCATGTCTCATTATTAGGAAGTTTTAAATAATCTTCCCTGCTATGCATACCGGCTTTTAACCAAATCAGGAAATCTGTAAAATGTTCATGCTGTTCAATATATTTCATTTGATAAATACCATCCAGACAAAGTTGCTTTTCATCCAGAAAATTCAAATAATAAGATAATGCAAAGGCACTTCTTCGTATGGTATTCGGTGATATCTTTGACCTTTTCTTATGCATTAGATATTTAGAAGGTAAATATACAATATCTCCGCTTTCGTTTTCTCGAATAAAATAAAATTTCTCTTGTTTATCCATCTGCATTTCTACGATATATTTTGCCATATTAGCACCTTCCTTCTAAGTCTCTAACGCTATACACAGTATACCCACTTTATGTCCAAATAGCTATTCATCACTACCACCAATTCCACCGAAAATGCTCCTGAAATACCACCAAACATTTTGCTGTAACCTTGCTGTTATTGTAGCAGAACCACGGGCATTTACAGGTAATATTCCACACCCTTCCGGTTTCTAATAAAACACTGGACATCCTTGATGTCTTTTGCCATCTTACACTTCGGAAGTGCGCACATCACTTCCTCATGATATCTTCCTTCTTCTCCTGCACGTTCATCTAAGATGGACACGACACAGGTGTCTGTCTCTGTGCGGAGCGCACGTCCGAATCCCTGTCTTAATTTTTTCTGCATATCCGGAACAACCACTGCCTGAATGTAGTCTTTTAAACTGTCATATTCTTTCTTCTGCGCCTCACTAATGGGATCTGGAACAGCGAACGGCAGTTTTACAATAATTAACGAGGATACCATATCTCCGGGAAAGTCTACTCCTTCCCAGCAGGATCCGGCTGCAAAAAGAACCGCATTGCCTGTCTGTTTAAATCTCGTGATTTCTTCAGGGGAGTGTCTCCACACTTCGATCATTGGAAAAGGAATCTCATCCCGCAACATCTGATATACGTTTCCCATCAAGTGATACGATGTGAACAGCACCAGTGTATGTCCGTAAGTCGAACAGATCAGCGAATGGATATGGTCAGCTATCATCTCTGCTTCTTCCTGACTTCCCTTTCTGCATCTTTTCAGATCTTTTGGCAGATATAACAGACAATTTCTCTGATATTCAAATGGAGAATCTGCCACATATTCACGTACCCTCTGTACTTTCTGTAATCCTGTCATCTTCCGGATATGGGAAAATCCCTGTCCGGTTTTTAATGTTCCGCTCGTCAAGATTGCTCCCATTCCTCTGCTCCACAACATCTGGTCAAGATACTGTGGAATCCGTCTGCTGGAGGCACACAATATGATCCGATGTTCTTGATCCTGTTTCAGATGCAGCACATACTTCTTATCCTGATGGAAAAAGCATTCTAGCACACTTCTGGTTTCTTCCAGCTTATTTCTGATCCACTTCGGGATCTTCTTTTCTAATTTTTCTATGATCTTATTCATGGTCTGTATCCCTTCATATAAATACATGGCACACTCTTCTGTCATGTGAAATTCTTCTTTTAACCCATATCTGGTTCTGTGGTTTTCTCCTATCACATCCAGCACCATCCGGATCGTCCCGGACAGTTTTCTTATCTCCGGTCCCTGATATTCTTTCCCAAGATAAAAACAGATCTCCCGGATATCATCATAACACAGGCTCTTCCCGAACATCTGCTTTGCCGCATCCGGCAGTTTGTGTGCTTCGTCTACGATCAATGCCCGGTAGTCTTTTAGTAACGGGCGGTATTCCTGCAGTCTGTGATAGCCATCTGCCAGCAGGTAATTATGGTTGCAGATCTGGATGAACATTTCATCATCTCTGGAATGTTCCAGATACTGCTGATACCGGCAGGAACCTTTTTTCGGACATTCCCTTGAACAGAACTTTGGTACGCATACCATCCTTCTGTCAAATCCGCTTAATCCAGACACTTCATCCATATCGTAGTGTTCTTTCAGAGACAGCAGCGCTTCTTTCTGCAATTCATTTTTATTTTTCTCTTTGATTGCAACGATTCGTTGCTCTAATCTCTCATCACAGACAAAATGCTCTTTCCCTTTGCGGATGACTGCTTTGATCGGCGCCTGAATTGTCCCGTTCTCCTGAAGAATCCGGGAGAGAAAAGGGATATATTCCGTAAGAATTGCTTTCTGGAGTGCAATGCTGGAAGTAGATATCACAACCGGACGCTGTTCGTATGGGGAATATCCATCTGCAAGAAGAGAATACTTTCTCATCAGAATACAGGCCACCAGATAGGCATACGTTTTCCCGATACCGACACCTGCGTCACACAGTGCTATATTTCTTCCCAGCAGGTTATCCAGCATTTCATGGCATAACAGAATCTGTTCTTCCCTTACTGCCATTCCATGTTCCGGGAACAGCACCCGGAAGATCATATCAATTTCCCGATGTGCTCTTTTCAAATACTCTTTTCTGTAATACATAGTTTGTTACCTGATATGTCTGCTGATACCACATCAATACGGCTGTAAAGGAATAACTCCCTACAGCCGCATGTATCTGATATCAACGACACATTCTTCCTTGATTTCTTATACTTTTGATTTTTGGCATTGTATTTGTCCTCGACTCCCCCTTTGCCTTACGGGAACATTACAGGCGGATGCTTGGCATCGCACCGCTCATGGATCTTCTAAAGGTCTTGCTGATTACAACCCAAAGTCCATCCCCTGCTCACTGGCAGTTCCTATGTATCATTATCCCCTCGTAAGTGATCCTCGCAAAAGACCGCCACGGTCTTTGTTTCAGTTAAAGATGATTCGCTCGAAACAAAAACGTCACAAAAGAACTCTGCCTCTCACTTTCTGGTCTGATTTCTTCCATGCCCTTTTCATCTGTCCTCGCGTCTTCCTGCCACGCTTCTACTTACGGGAACGTACCTGTAATGCTGGTATGAGATTATCAAAGTACACTGGCAAAATTTACCTGCCTATTAAATAGCCGACGAAAAACGCCATAATTATTCAATTTTTGATAAATTTTTTAATTTTTTTCTCAAACGGTTTCTTTTGGTATAAATCGTCTGTTCTGTCATTCCCATAATCTTAGCAACTTCTCTTCCCGAATATCCCCATGTACTGAGTAAGAGGATCTCCAGTGTCTGATGCTCCGTTTCTTTCAATAGTTCATAGATTCGCTTATCACCTACGTGATCCAGAAGCTCCTTTACATCCCTTGCAAACAGCTCGCTTTCCTTTTCTTTTATGGAATCCATATCCTGCATCGTTTCATCCAGATGTTCCCGGTATCTGCGCTCTTCCAGAAAATCTTCCCGGTCCATCTGACGCAGCTTTTGGATCTTCTCTTCTTCCATTCCCAGTTCACGCAGTTTCTTTTCTTCCTGTTCTTTCCAATAATTCCACTTTCGTTCTTCACTTGTCTTGTTATAAGCCATTTATCTTTCCTCCGATCTGATTTTTCGTATAGAAATCAAATCGGAGCATGGCGGTGACCGGATATGTAGTGTCCCACAATTCTCGAAAAATGTCGAATAAAAAAGTGCTGCAACCAGTTCGATCACAACACTTTGCTTATTATTCCCATTTTGTTGTCTTAAGCACTTTCTTTGATGCAAATATAATTCTTCTCCTTGCTATGCCTTTCCTTAAAACACCACAAAGAAAAGTATATAAAAAAAGGCTGACAAAACTGTGTTATATAACAGTCACTTAACAGTCATTTTTCGCATTATCCGACATCTTTCGACATTTCTTCTGAGTCCGTTAATATCCAAATACTTTCTCACCTTCTTTCGTCCCTTTGGAATTATCTCGCATTCTCTGAATCATTTTCAAGCCTTTATACAGAGAACCTGCCACTGGTAGCTTCTCTTGCATACTTTGATATAAAAACTGCCAGGATTTTACCCCCAGCAGTCCACTTTTTCCATATTCAATTATTCTGTTGTTGGAAACATCGCTGTCTCCAGCTTACTTCTTTCGGTTTCAGACAGCTCATACGTCCCGGAATGATTCTTTTCCACTTTTACAGTTACCGCCACCGGATCCCCATAGCTGTTCTTGTCAATGCTCTTCTGCACACTTTCCGTTAAAACAGATGCAAATACACCCGGATCTGTTTCTTTCATTCCCTGTGCAATCTTTTCCTTGCTGACTTCTGCGGAGCTCTGTTGCAGTGTCTGAAACACATCGGACGGTTCAACTTTTACACTGACCGTGTAATTTCCATCCTCATCCTTTTTCTCATCCTGCACCTTGTACTTCGCCAGTTTTTTAGCCTCTGCCATCTTCTCTGTGTAAGCTGCAATCTCCTCTTCTGTGATGTTATCGGAAGAGGTAAATTGCTGACGGATGCTTTCATTAAAATCTTCTTCGACCTGTTTCTTCACATCCTCTTCTGAGATTTCCATCAGATTCGCATAATCTGCGTACTCTCTATGATACTCTGCATCAAGAGAACTTTGGACATAGGATTTAAGTTAATAGTAAAAATATGCCTATCATCTGTAAAGAATGTATGGTTAAATATGTAATCCGCATCTGCATGAATACCAATTCATTAAGTGATAATTATTCGAAAAGTTTAGAAATCGCATTCACCAAAATACTGATTAGTACAATAACACATCTTTTATTCAAGTAATAAAAGCCTATTACTTACAATTTTTCCGCCCATCGTTTTTAGCAAAGCAAGCATTACACCATTTGCTCCTTCTAACATAGAATATTCCGTCCTATACTCCATCTTCTCCCAATAATTTTCATGACACTTTAATGTGACATATACATTCTTGTCTAGTGTCTCTAAAAAATGAATATCGTTTGTTTGAAAATATGCGCTCATCTGAAGCATTAAAACACTCGCATATCCATGACAAATAATCGGTTCATCCAAGCCTTGCTGTTCGATTGGAGCAGACAAGATTTTCAATAACGCCTCTTTATAATACTCATATTCATCACTGCTACCACAATATTGAGCTGTTCTCATAAGTCCCAATGCAATACTGCCATTTCCATAACACCACCCGCAATTAAATGATAAACGCTTTGCCGTCTTCTCTTCGTACTCTTTCATTCCTAACTGAACCGGAAATTTTAATATTTTATTTTCTACTTGCACAGTATACTCTTTATATAAGTTTAATAGTATCTGGATCGCTTCGTCTATTCCGTCCGTGTAAAACCCTTGATTCTTTGCTTTAGACATCACAATCAGTGGTCCAAGGATTCCATGAGCCATGCCAAAGTCAAGATACGGCATGTTCTCCGACTCATTTATCACATAAGGCGGTAATTCCATAATAAAATAATTTATTATCCCGCTCTCATTTTTACCTGTAAGGAAAATTAGATATTTCATCAAACCTTCAATCGTACACTTTTGATCCTTTCGATTATCTAAATAATAATTGAGCAAGCCTGACAATCCATAAATTGTATCGTATAAAATTGGAGCTGTTTGCTTTTCGTAATATAAGCTGATATTTGAATCATAATATTCCGCAATCAAATCATCGAAATATTTTTGAAATTGCGTCAGCTTGATCCCTTTTTCATTTAAAATTCTCAAGCTGAAAGCAATATTTCCAATTCCTTTATGGGAACCCATATAAAAAAGTTCTTCTGTGTTCCCCTTGTAGATATCTTCTTTCAGATCATTCAAAATCTTCATAATGATAGACTTTATATCTTCTTGGTAAACTTCCAAAACTGACTCTTTTAAAATCTCCGCACAGAAAAACAATACATCATCATATGTTTCCTTTTTTATCTGTCCAAGCTGAAATTCATTTACAAAATATTCAACATATTGACAAACCGCATGTCTAACTTCCTTTCTCAACTGTGAATCATTTATCACTTTTTTCACCTCATATTCATGCCCGCACTATTATTGCGATGTTTTCTCTGCTGTACAATCTGGTACAATGCATTTCTTACAAGTTCTAAATATTTTTCCTCATAAGCTCGAATTCCCGTCACCCTGTTACAATACATATGAACAATAGAAAAAATAATATTCTCTCTGCTGTTCGTGTTTTTCCCTTCCGCTATCTGGCTGTCTATTTTTTCTGCAAAAGAATTTAAAACTCTTTTTTCCTGAATATGTTCTTCCATGACATCCAGATATTCACCTTCTTTTTCATCCAGCACCGCCTGCACGTATTGAACATACTGCCGGCTCCGTTCACGATACTCTTTTCTGTATCTATTCTGAAAACCCACGGTGTCAATTAAACAAAACATATCGTCCAAATCTTTCGTCAAATTTTTCAGAATAAAAGAAATGCCAATCATATATACTTTTTCCAGTTCTTTTTCATCATCCAAAATGTTGTTATGAAGAAGCTTTTCCACGGTTACGGAATCTTTGAAAAATATCTGTTCACAGGACTCAATCAGCTCTTTTCCGCCGTATCTATTGATTTCTCTGAAATATGTATCAAACATAACATTATTAATCATTTCCATATCCATCAGTCTTTGAATCCACTTATTTATTACGCTAAGCTGTATATATGCGGTCTCTTCATTAACACATTTTACTCTGATTCTTAAATGTTCACCTAACTCATCTGAATAGCGCAGGAAAAAATGTTCAGGACAATCAAGATTGCCCAAAAGTTTTGGAAGCTCCATGCTGATAATCTCATCTCCGCGATGTCCAATTCCATATAATTTAAAATAAATCCAACCGCTTTCGCATAACGTTTTTCTTCTGTCGGTTTCACATAGTTCAGAATTCCCATTATAAAGCTCGGATGAAGCACGGTTTTGATTAATATTCAAAACACTGAATACACATTCATTAATATATTTATTTTTCTGATCATCCTGCACTATAGCGCCTTCAACCAACCCTTCCTCTATTTCAGAAAAATGAAGTTCCTTTTTTCTCTTAAATTCGTTATAAAGAATATGTAGATATTTCTCCTTATCTAAATCCACAATAATTCGATTATCAGTCGACGCATAATAGAGAATCGAATCCATCTTATAAATCTCCCTGAATTTTTCAAATTGATCTCTGAATTTATTATAGGAATCTCCGGAAATATCTGCTTTATCCAACATCCACATTCGTGGCACAACAACAATATCCTCTATCCTTATCCTAGGAAGATGCTTATAGTGTAATTGTGAAGGAAGATACGCTAACCGGCTTATTGGACAACTACTATACTCTCTGGAAACTCCTAGTAACAGCCTTGTTATTTTATTGTTCAATGTTGGGTTCAGCATATTATCTGTAATAAATCTCAATTTTTTCCCAAGTAGTTTCGACCATGCATATATTCCGCTACCATCAAGACCAATGTATATATCCTCGAGCTTAATCTCGCTATTTTCATCTTCTGAATGAGTCCCAAGCGCCAGGCAATACTTACGGTTCCTTCTTATGTTCAGGATATTACTCTGTCCGCCAAATGTTTTAAATTCTCTAATTTCAACATTCTCATATTGACTGTAAGCATCTTCGTTTTTCTCATACAGTTGATTATATTTCACAAATTCCTCTGCCGTGAAGCACTCCGAAAATCTCTGTGTCATGGCTCCAGCATGTTCGGCTCCAAAATTAGGTCCCAACCACAAGTCATATTTTTTATCTTTATCCAAAACCAGCACATTAATATCAAATGACCCAACTGATACAGGTTTATACTGCAGATGTGAAAAATCCTTATCAAAAAGACGAATTTCCTTCTCCTGATTTATGAATGCCTGTTGGATTTTATTATCTATAATATGTAAAATCTCTTCTTCGCCTTTTGTCCCTATCCTGCTTAAATCAATAAGGCTTCCACCGTCAAATCTGTTATCATCAATAATTTGCATAAGAGGGACTTTAACGTTTTCTCCATATACTTCCATGAATTTCTCTTTTAATGCATGAGTTGTGTCAAAGTCAATGGGAATCTTATACAATACTTCTGCCAATTTTTCAATTTTTTTCTGAATACTTCTGTCTAGTGTATTCACCACGTATTGGTTACCCGTATTTAGTATAAGATAATTTTTATTCTTTTTAATTGCACTCATTCTTTTATAAATTTCTTGGAGTATTTCTTCACTTTCTTCTTTATGGTATTCCTCAAGCAAATCTTGTATCTTTCTCAATTCAAATAAATAATGTCCTGAATATTCTATCTCATCTAATTTTTGAATGATATATGCCAGTGGATCAACACAATACGCCGGTATCCGAAGGTCTGAAATCAGGAACTCATTTTCTATCATATCACCCAATGTCTTCGCAATCACTGTCTCTGGAACCGCCCCATATGATTCTTTGACTCTGTCAGACAATTCTTTCAGAATAATAAAATCTGATGCTAAAGATTTTAATAAATCCGTCAACGGTGTATGCCGGATACTTTTCTCCTCGATAATCTTCTTTTCATCCTCCGCTTTTCCATGACTTGTAAAATACAAATTTTTCACCCGGTCACCACTTATATAACACAAAGGATTATATCGGACTTTTAGTTTTCCTTGTATTGCGTCCTCCTTCTCCAACAAACTCACAATTTGATTTATCCAATTATTGTCAACCCGCAAATCCAGAAGCTGTTTCCCGCGCAAAAGGCACGTACTTTCATCAAACTTTCCTAATGCAACAGATGCAAAATATCCATATGGAGTAGGACGTCCCACACTCCGCAGGAAATATTTCAACAGTGATTCTGTCAGATTCTTATATCCCTTCTCATCTGTAGGTCTATTAACATAACTTTTGTAAAGAGTTGGACTAGCAGTTAACAATGCTTTTCTGAAAAAGCTGTCCAATTCTTTATTCTGGCGGATAAACTCATATATATCCAACTCTTGACACTCATATTTATCAAGGTATTTTATGGGTAAATTGGGTGTTCTAATCATATAATAATCCTGACATTCTGCTTTCATCTTTTCGTCTCCTGATTAATTTTATTTTTATTGCACTTGTATCTCATACAGTTTTTTATATGTTTCATTGGATTTCGTTAATTCTTCATGAGAACCATTTCCTGTGATTTCTCCATGCTCCAAAACAATAATCCGATCCACACTTCTGATCAGATTGTTAAATTTATGCGCAACAATGATTCCTTTCTTTCCATCTAAAAGCTCCTGATACAGCATCGCTAACCGCTGTTCAGATATCGCATCCATCGCTGCGTTAGGCTCATCCATAATGTATAAATCTGCATTTTTACAAAATGCCCTTGCAAGGCCAATCTTCTGCCACTGGCCGATTGAAATTTGCTTTCCATTGTCGAACCAATAGCCAATCTGACAATCCAGTTGCTCATCCGTTTCATCGATCAACTGCTCCAGATCAAATTTCCGACAAATTCTTTTCAGCTTTTCATCATCATCTATTGCGTTTAGATTTCCATATGCAATATTTTCCCTAAATGTTGCCTCATATTTATAAAAATCCTGAAATAATGTAGCTATTTTGTTAAGTACAGATGTCTTATTAATCTTACCAAGTTCCACTCCATTAATCAAAATTTCTCCCTCATAATCATCATAAAAGCCCATTATAACTTTTAAGAGAGTGGTTTTTCCGCTTCCATTCTGTCCTACTACTGCAATTGTCTGGGCGCCATCTATTTTAAGATTAATATCTCTCAGTACATAATCCTGGTCTTCTCTGTATCTATAATACAAATGCCTGATTTCAATACATTCAATTTCTTCGATATCCATCAGAGCTTCTTTTCCTTTGATTCCTTCCTCCGGATAATCCAAATATTCTTTTAACTGATCAATGTACATGCTTTCCTGATTCATATCGGAAAATATCTGTAATACAGACATCACGTGTGTTTTTACTTGTGTAATCGTCTTCATATATGTCACAACATTTCCAATCAGAATCTCTCCTGTATATCCGCAAAACACAATATAAGCAAATATGAGGCCATCAATCATTGTTTCAAGAACCGTAGCGCCGCCCAATCGTACAGTACTTTTTTTCTTCAACCTTAAATCTTCCGCATTAAACTGTTTTTTATACTCTCTATACCGACCGATAAAATGCGAGAACAAGTTATAAATTTTCAATTCCTTATATGCTTCTCCATAAGTAAGCACATGCTGCATATACCAACATTTTCTCGAATCGTTCGTACGTTCTCTTATAACTTTAAATGTCTCCCGATTCATCTTCCTATTTATGCAGAATTTAACGATAGGAATGATAAGAATACACAACATAATCCAAATACGGAACCTGACAATAATCAACAAATACGAAACTGTTGTAATAATACTGGAAAAAACACCCATCAAAGAATCCAAATACGTCAGCAATTTTCCATCCGCTTCATACTGCGCCCTGGACACCATATCGTAGGTCTCACTGCTTTCAAAACTTTTCAGATTCAATCGGGACGACTTTTTAAGCACCTCCTGATTCAAATGTAGATTATACTCCTGTGCAAATGTGTACTTATAGTAATCCAG
>OKSH01000521.1_pt1 | contig 40987 bp, 60 predicted proteins | sample 1601231 | NCBI WGS metagenome assembly OKSH01 (sample SAMEA3541596, study PRJEB24748) | human gut metagenome | biome: human gut; feature: human-associated habitat; material: faeces | place: China | collected 2012
TTGCTTCCGTTCCGGGAAAAGGAAGTACGTTTTCCATATTTCTGCCGAAATAACAACAATTCTATCAAAACTGTTAGATTTCATTTTCCGCCGGAAAGAATGTGGAAAGATTCCTATGCGATAATCTGTATGTATCAAAGGATCATTTCCTTTCATACATACAGATTTTTTCATGGAGGTACTCATTTATGGAAGTTTTACAGGCAAAAAACCTGAAAAAGATTTATGGCTCCGGCAATAACGCAGTTCATGCGTTGGATGGAGTTGATTTAAGTGTAAAGAAGGGCGAATTTGTTGCAATTGTCGGCACATCCGGCTCCGGCAAATCCACGCTGCTGCACATGCTGGGCGGGCTGGATCGCCCTACAAGTGGCACGGTCATGGTGGACGGACAGGATATTTTCTCCCTGAAGGAGGAAGCGCTGACCATCTTCCGCCGCAGGAAAATCGGCTTTGTGTTCCAAGCATATAATCTTGTTCCGGTGCTGAATGTGTATGAAAATATTGTTCTACCCATTGAGCTGGACGGTGGCAAGGTCAATAAGGATTTCGTACAGCAAATTGTACAGACACTTGGGCTGGATGATCGTCTGGATGCCCTGCCCAATCAGCTCTCCGGCGGTCAGCAGCAGCGAGTAGCCATTGCCCGTGCGCTGGCGGCAGCACCCGCTATCATTCTGGCAGATGAACCCACCGGAGGGGTTCAGTTAGTAGTATAACAATCACAAAAAAATAATATGAATGTTTTTGTCATGGTCAACACGGATTTCCTTGACAATGGAACGCCACAATTCACGCCTCTCCGGTACAGACAAAGAATCATACACACTTTCAAAATCCATTTTTAAAAAGTTTTTCAAATACGATAAATCCTTGACAGGTCGGGAATCCTCTGCGTTTATCTTCTCAAGCTGCATCAGCAGTTTTTCTCTATCAAGTTTGAACTCATCCATTGTTATGAGGTCGTTCAAATATAGGTCTTTCAATTTCTGCATTTTTCCCTCAACACTCCGACGTTTGGCATCGGTACGCAATGCCGGAAGATTTGCAACCTCGTATTCTGCGATATAATTTTCAAGTTCCGGACGGATGCGTTCGAGGAGCATCTTTTCAAGGGTTGTCTCAAAGACGAGTTTTCGGTTCGGGCAGCGATGCAGGTTCACACCCTGTCGGCAGCGGTACACACTGTATTTATATATAATTCGTGTTCCATCAGCACGGACACGACCTCTTGCACGTTGCTGACACCCGCTCATGATATGGTCACAGTCATCACAGACAACGAGACCACTGAAAATATAATCGTGCTTTTTTCCGCTCTTGATGTTGATTTTGAGAAGTCTCTGCACATCAAAGAAAAGGTCACGGTCAATGATAGCGGGACAATAATTTTTATTGTCACGAAACTCACCGATGTATTTCGTATTTGTGAGCATATTTTTGAGACTGGCAGCAGAGCGGACAAGTCCGAACTCGCTCTCCATGTACCGGAGTGTCATGCTCAAGTTTCCGGTCTTGCGGTAGTATTGGAAGATAGCAACGGCGGTCGGAGCGTCGTCATTCGGTACAAGGTGTTTATTTACAATCTTATATCCGAGAGGGGTTGAGCCGGAAAGAACCTCCCCGTTGTCAACCTTGTCATCGAACACGCCGAGGATTCGGTCGGAATCATTTTGAGCCTCAAGTTCTGCCCATATCATTGAATTATTAACGAAAGCACGACCGTGAGGGGTTGAGGTGTCAAAATAAGGCTGCTCAATGGCAGTCCATGAAACACCGTGCTTGTCAAGAATGTCCTGCGTGTTCAGATAATGACGGAGATTTCTGAACCAACGGTCAAGACGGGTGAAAATAATGAGGTCAATTCTACCTGCACGGACATCATCAATGAGGCGTTGAAAGTCGTCTCGTTTCAATTTCTGTCCCGAGATTCCGTCATCAATGTATGTGTCAACGAGAATCATATTCTCATGACTGTCTATGTATTTTTGCCCTGTTGCTAATTGGTCACGCATGGAATCTCCGTCCTTGACCTGTTTGTCAGTTGAAACACGGATATAGATTGCCACACGGAGCAGGATTTTCTCGACAGGAGCGGTTGTTTTACGTCGCATTTTATCAACTCCATTCAAAAAAGGTATAAAAATAAAACCTATGCACAAGCACGGTTTTATGATAAAATGAGACTTGCGGGTGACATTTTATCAATCGTGCTTGTGCGATAGATATATGTTATCAAAGAGCGGTTTCCATTGGCGTGGAGGCTGCTCTTTTTTTATTACAAAAATTCGATAACGACATCAAATCAGTGCGGAAATTTCATTCTGTACACTTTCCTTGAGAAAGGAGGTGAGCAGGATGAAAATTCTCGTTTGGGAAATGAGAACCTCAAAGGGGTTCACATTGATGGAGTTATCGAAGAAATCCGGAATCGGAAAATCTACGATAAACAACATCGAAAACGGTAAGGTGTCGCCGACATTATTTCAACTTGAAATGATAGCGATTGCATTAGGCGTGAACATCACCGACCTGTTTGAATCCGAATACAAATAATTGTATCACATTGCAGCGGGATTCCGGCAGCAGGAGGAACGATTTCCACGATTATGGAAATCAACCTCGATATTTCCACAATGATGGAAATATATGATACACTGTAATCGGAAAGGGGGTGTTCCCCTTGAATTACAAAGAGGCTATTGTTGAAATAGTCGGGAAGATACAAAACGAACGCATCCTCAAGAGGATATATAAATTCGTGGCGTATCTGTACACCCATGAGGCTGACAGTTGAAAAGGCTGTCAGTCTTTTTCTTTATCTTGTGTGAATTTTATCGCCTTTTTCATTAGGCGGTCGAGTGCTGCGATGTCATCATCGCTCAACTCAAGCATGAATTTGAAAAGGTTTTTTCGTGCCTCGTCCTCACCCGCCATGATGCGGTCAATGCGTTCGATGAAATCATCGTCATTGTCAATGAACATCTCACCGTCTCCGGTAGTCAACCACATATAGTCAACATTAAATTCACGGCAGATTGCTTTTGTCATTTGTTCTGTCAAATTTCGGTTGCCTTTTTCTATGTTGGAAATGGCAACTTTTGTCACGCCGAGCCTATCACCGAATTTCTCAAGCGTGAGACCGAGAGTGTTTCTTACTTCTCTGATTCGTTCGCCTTGTGTCACGTTGAATCACCTCCTCTATTTCCTAAAGCATACCACGGCAAAAAACAAAAATCAATAAAAAAGTAATCAGAGATAACAAAAAACTATTGACAAAGTAATCAGAGATAAGTACAATGTAATCAAAGATAACGCACAGGAGGTAAAACAGGATGGTGAAACATATTAAAGTGAACAGCATATCAACGGCGTGGGAAGTAGCAGCAAGCATTTTCCCGACAGATTACCAAAAAGACGAGGAAAGCAGCAAAAGAGCAGGTTATCCGATTTACAAGACGACCTCAACAGACGAGAGTTTTTCCGGATTCCACATTTCAGACCTCAACACCCGATTAGAGGTAAGCATGGGAGCAGAAACGGCGATGATTTGGGTCGAGGAAAACGAGGAGGACACCTTTGAAATTGTAGTAAAAGGATTGACCGAGGAGGAAAAAGAAAGCCTCAAGGAAGTGGTCGACAAGGAAATCCGGAGAATCAAATACCGGAGACATAAGGCAGAAACCTCAAATCTCCGGTACGTGATAGACCTAAATTCATAACAGGTTAGAACTCATGTGAACAACAGTTGCGATTTGCTCATTGAGTTCGGATTCATTTTCGGGTGCATAGATATTTTCAAACTCTATGCACTCCGAAGAATCAAAAGCACAAAGAGAGAGTTCTGCGGGAACAGGCTCTCCACCGTCAGAATCGTCAAGAGGCTCAAGAATGGAAAGCTGCACATATTGTTTTCCAGTGCGACGGGCATCTTGAACGAGGGAACGGAGTTCCGAAATGCTAACAATGATTGAATCTCTCATGAAATCACCTCCTTGCAATGATTATACAATGCAGGGCGGGAAAATAAAAGCCGAAACGGGGCAGCAGTCGCCCTGTCAGCGTCCGGATGGCGACCGACGCTCTGACGATGGCAAGCCGAGAGACAGCGTCAGCGATACCGTGGGAAACATGGCAGCGGGTGAACTTGCTAAAAGGTTCACGGTTGGTCAACAGGTTTTCAATGATTTTTTAAGGTGAAAAGTCATAACACGGTAGACAAAGCCGGAAAGCGGGTGGACGGGATGCAGAGACCGAGAGAACCACCAGTGCAGGAAATCACATAGAACACTATCAACAGAGGAGGTGTTGAATCATGACGAGAAACGAGAAAAAGACAGCAATCGAGAACATGGCAGAAAGATTCATGAATATTTCTGACCTTGAGGGAAAATCAATGGCAATCATGGTCATGTCTGCATACGCAGAGGGCAAGGCAGCAGGAAAAGTCGAGGAGCGTCGCAGATGGGAGCAGAAAGAGGCAGTTGCAACGACCGCCTAACCGGACACGAAAACAACAGGCAAGAGCCTTTTTAATAGATTGGAGGTGCAGCAGGTGAGTGAACAGAACATCAAGAAATTTTATGAGACATTAGCGAGAATCATTTCTGAACGTGAGCAGGTGAAAATCACCGTGAGCGTCTCAAAGAAAGAAAAAGCAGCATAAAGACAAAAAAACGGATGACCGCTGCGAACGGTCATCCGTGTGTCAATCGGTGTCGATTGATATGTTTCAAACTAAGAATATTATATCAAATCTGACACGAAAAAGCAACTCAAAAAACGACCGGAAAGGTCGGAAAAACAAAGGTTTTCGGAGGTTTTGTCGTCCTTGTAATAGATACTAACAAGTCTACGAAAACATAACAGGAGGATTGTGTCAGATGGCAAGAAAAAGAGGGATGCAGTTTATCCCGTATGATTATGAGGCAGCATATAACAAAGCGATGGAGGACATGCACGAATGGTTCATTGAGAACCTGTTCCAACATCGAAAGAAAGTGATATATGCACTCAAAGAGATAACAGCAGGAGACCAGTTTGAAATTGAGATATATCCGCAGTTCCGAAGTATGGATGAAGTACCTACGGAGGGGAGGACAATCAAGAAAGACAACAACAAGGCTCAAAAGAATCTGAATGATAAAAATGCACGGAAATATGTTGAGAGGCTAATCAACGAGAATTTCAGTGACCGTGATATTTGGATGACATTGACCTATGATGACGCACACCTCCCGCCGGACGGGGATGTTGATGCAGCAATCAAGAATGTGCAAAAGTACATCCGACGCATCAACTATCAGAGGAAAAAGAGGGGTCTCCCGAATGCAAAATATGTCTATGTGACCGCATACAATCCGGATGCGGAAATCAGATGGCATCATCACATTGTCATGGATGGTGCTTTAGACATGGAGACAGTTGAATCCTGTTGGAAACAGTCAAGCAGGAATGAGGTTCGCAGGTTGCAGACAGATGAAAACGGTTTGTCCGGTATGGCGAATTACATCGTTGAAGAAAAGAACCGTGTTCCGTCGGAAAAGAGATGGAACAGTTCACAGGGATTGAGAGACCCACGAATCAAGGTCGTACACTCCAAACGTCCGGCAGCAGGAGGCAGCTATAAAAAAATAGGGTCATTTGTTGATGGTATGGTCAAAGACAGGGATTCAATACCGGAGATATTAAAAAAGTGGTATCCGGACATGGATTTCACGAACGCAAATGTGTACTACAACGATTTTAACTGCATGTTTTATATACATGCACGAATGAGGAAAAGGAGGCTACAAAGTGAAAAGACGGAAAAGACGGGCAAGACATGCAGGACGACGTGATGCGTTCCATTTGACCATGATTGCGGTATTGATGACGGTGTTGTGCTTGATGATAGTGAACATCAAAGAGCCGGAGCAGACCGAGGAGGAGCAGCCGGAGACGACACATGCAGAAGTGGTGCAGAATCCGGAAACAATCGTGCAGACAGCAGAGGAGACCGAAAGCAAATACAAGGTTTTTGACGGTATGTCCGAGGACTGGGGGAGCGATGACCTTGAGGGATTCGTGCTTTATAAGTTACCGGAACAGTATGCGGATAAAGGCTATTTTCCGGAGAAAATGCAGATATACACAAGATGTCTATGCAAGCAAAATGACGTTCCCTATGCCCTTGTACTGGCAATCATCGAGCATGAATCCGGATATGAATTTGACAAGGTCGGAGACGGCGGGCAGTCAAAGGGATATATGCAGATTTATGAGAAATGGCACACTGACCGGATGGAACGGTTAAGCTGCACTGACCTCATGAACCCGTATCAAAACGTGAGGGTCGGGATTGATTTCCTGTCGTACCTGCTCAAGAAATACGGCACGGTGCAGGATGCACTTGCAGCGTACAACTACGGTGAAAAAGGTGCGAGGGAACATTTGTGGAACAATGGCGTGTATGTCTATTCGTACAACAGTGCAATCATGCAGAGAATGAAAGAGATTGAGGAGGTGGTCGGGAAATGAGTTTTGACTGGCAACCGAAATCAAAAGACAGGTATTTCAGAAAAGCCGAGGCAGCAGTCAAGGCAGCGGGATTCGATGACATCCTGCAAATCAGCAGAGAACAGTTTGCAATCACGAAAAACACGGTCAAGGTGTATTTCAAGCCGATTCCGAGAGAGGGAAAGACCCGCCGATGGTGGGAGGCAAAGAAAAGCATCACAGGGATGCAGGAGCAGTCCGGAGGGCGTGACGAGTTCGGCAGAAAAAAGAAAACCATTTTTATTCATGCCTATATGGTTTTAGAAATGGAGGAGCAGGACAGGTGAGGGCAGGAGAAATCATTGAAAGAATCAGACACATGCTCAAGGTCAAGGACTGCAAACATGTATGCCTGTTCTGCGAATATTATGACATGTGCAAAGAGGAGGCGAAAGCGAATGAACATGAGATATGCAAAGAGAAGTGAGGACACGGAGCAAATCAACGTCGTGTCATGGGCAGGATGGAACATGAGCCGTTATCCGGAATTAAAGTGGTTGTTCCATGTACCAAACGGAGGAAGTCGAAACAAGCAGGAGGCAGTCAAATTCAAACAGATGGGTGTCAAAGCGGGTGTTTCTGATTTGTGCCTCCCATATCCGAAAGGCTCATACTGCGGGTTATTCGTTGAAATGAAATTCGGGAACAACAGACAGCAGGACACACAAAAAGAGTTCCTTGCGGATATGGCAGTAGCCGGACATTTTGTTGCAACCTGCTATTCAGCAGAGGAGGCAATCAAGGTCATTGAGGAATATCTGAATTTGTCAGATGCGGTACACACGGAGAAAAATCTGAACATGAGCATCCCGAACAACAGCATCCTCAAGGACGGGAAAATCAAGAATAGAGGAGAAAAGCGATGAAAGTATTGATTGCGTTAGGTATTGCAGCGGTTGTCATGCTTGCGATGGTATTTCTTGCGGTGATTTTATTCGTGGCAGCAGTTGCGGTCGATATAGCGTCCGAATTTATGGACTAAAAAATATAACAGGATAACAGGAGGAATCAACATGAAAATTATTGCGGTAATGTCACCAAAGGGAGGAATCGGGAAAACGACGACATCCGATTCAATTGCTTATATGTTAGGTGAGGAGCAAGGGAAAAGAGTGCTTGTGTTAGATGGAGACCCGCAGGGCGATACATCAAAGACATTCGGAGTGTACGAACCGGGTGGAATCGGCATGAGTGAATTGCTTGAGAAACATGAGTGCGTCGGAGGTACATATAAAACAGGCGACTTGATTCGACCGACAGAGTATTCACACGTTGACATCATTCCGGCGAACGGCTATCTCATGAAAACGGACATGAATTTGCTACTCAAAGAGGAGGACAATCAAGTTACACGATTGCGTGAGGCGTTGGAGGAGGTAGCGGACGCATACGATTATTGTATTTGTGATTGTGGTCGACTGCTTGACATGGTGGTCATCAATATCCTTATATCGGCAGAGTTAATCATTGCACCCGTAAAAGTTGGAGGATATGAAATCGAGGCATTGCAGAACCTTGAGGAGCAGATTGAGGATTTGAGAGACATCAATCCGGATTTGAGAATAAAGGCACTCATGACCATGCGACAGAAAAATAAAACCTCTCTTGAGGTTGAGGAGTGGTTGAAAGCAGATTCCGGATTTGATATGTTTGTCACTCCGGTTCGCCGTTCTATTGTTGCGGAGAAATCAACAACGGCAATGATACCACTCCCGAAATTTTCAAAGCGTGGAATCGTGTCTCAAGATTACAGATGTGTTGTACATGAGTTACTCAAGGAAATGGAGGGGTAGGCATGAAAGAACACGATTGGATGAAATTATATGCGGATGCAGAGAAATTCATGAAAAAAGTCGGAGGCACTGATTTCAACATCAAAACAAACATAAAAACCGAAAGATGGGGAGAGGCACTTGTGACGGTAAACATCCCAAAAAGAAACAATCCTATTGCAATAATGAGGATGGATGCAAATGAATATTGCAGCAGGTACAAAGGGTTCAGACGAGATGGGAAATTATATCTCACATACATGTTGAGGATAGAGAAAATAAATGCGGAGGATTAAGCACATGGGAAACATCGTGAAAACAGCAAAATGCAGATTCTGCGGTCAAATGACGCAGATTGAGGCAGACGAAGAACTGACAGCAGCACAGGCAGAGGAACAGGCAACAATGACATGTAACTGCACAGATGCGGTTGAGTATCAGAAAGAGAAACAGAGGAAAGAAAAGGCAATGCAGAACGTTGCTGCACTGTTTGGAGAGGCAGCAACACCGGACAAGAGATGCGGAGAGGGAATTGTGAAGATTCTCAAGGCAGCAGTTGAGGAAATTTACACCGGAGGACTGGCAAAGGTCACGTTGAACCTCCGTGGAGGCGTGAAAGCCTCTATTTCGCAGAACAGCAAGGGTGAAATCAACGTCGAACGTACCGAGACAAAAAAACAGAAACTCACAGAGTAATGACAGGAGGGTGAACAGATGGCAGCAGGATTCAGCGTGAAAGACGCACTCAACAAGAACAGCAAAGCAGGGATTGACGAATCTCCGAGAGCGAGATTCCGCACAAAGGACATTTCGATTTTCAAGATGTACCGCAACGACATGAATTTTTATAGTGTTGCAGACATCGAAGAACTGGCAGGAGACATCCTCCTGTCCGGTTTGAAACAGAACCTCGAACTTGTATATGCACCGTGCGAAAAAGGCGAATACAGAATCGTCGCAGGTGAAAGACGGTGGGAGGCTCTCAAGTACCTCGTATCAAAGGGATATAAAGATTTTGAACTTGCAACCAGTAAATTGACCACACCGCAGGACGATGACGAGGAACAGGTTGAAATCATCATCGCCAACTCATACCGCTCAAAGACCATTTCCGACATGATTGAGGAGGAAACACGCCTCAAGGCATCTCTTGAGCGTATGAAAGCAGCAGGAAAGAAAATCAAGGGATATGACCTGCAATCCGGACGATTGAGGGATGTGATTTCCTCAATGCTGCATGTGAGCAAAACAAAGATTGCACAGATTGAGGCAATCAATAACAATCTGATTCCGGAATGGAAAGAGGAACTAAAGAAAGAACGCCTCACATTCTCCGCAGCTTATGAATTGAGCGGAATGACGGAGGATGAACAGCGTGAGACACTGGGAAAATTTTCAGAGACCGGAGAATTGACACACAAAGAAGTGAAAGACATGAAAGAGGCGAAAACAGCGGGGCAGCAGGTGTCAGAATCCGACACGAAAGAAAACGGCATGAATCCTCCGGAGGCAAGAGCGGGCGACGATTATGAGACACCTCATCCGGAGGGAATCACATCTCTCTGTTATTCCTGCACCGAATACGAGACTTGCAATGTCAAGACCGGAACATGTACCTCATGCGACCAGTACAAGAACCGTGCAGAGGCATACAAGACCGATGAACAGAGATATTCAGAGGAGCAGGATACAATCGACCGTGAGACAAAGAAAAAACTCCGTGAGATGGAGCAGGAGAAGAAAATGCAGAACCTCCCGTCAGATACACAGGAGACCGGACAGAAAGTGCATCAGATACGCCTTGCAAAGTCGTATTTCGATGATGTAGCAAACGGAATCAAGACATTTGAACTCCGAAAGAATGACAGAGGATATAAAAAGGGCGACATCCTTGAAATGATGGAATTTGCAGACGGAAAAAACACCGGACGCACGGTCAAGGTGCTTGTGACATATATCCTTGAGGACTACACCGGAATTGAGGACGGATATTGCATCATGGCAACCAAACTCATGAAAGGCGGTGAGGCGTAGAATGACAGAGATAAAAGACCCGATTTTGGCAGCGATGGAGTTCTCATTGAATTACACATTGAAAAGATTTGAGGACACAGAAACGGAGAACGGAAAAATTATCAGAGAGGGAATCATCAGAGGAAAGACTTTAGTTGAACATCTGCGGATTTTTGGAGCGGATGTATACGGAAAAAGCAAAGAGCGGTTTGCGGAAGATATAAAGGACAAAACAAATATCGTGATGATGACCGATGAAGAATACAAGGAATATATCAAGGCGAAAAGACTGTATAGAGTGATAAAAAAGGAGGAATTGTGATGAATAACATCAAGAGAGGCGAAATGTTCTATATCAGCAGAGGGGGGGGTGTCGTATAACGGGAGCGAACAGCACTCCGACCGTCCGGCGGTTGTTGTGAGCAATGACAAGAACAATGAGAACAGCAATGTCGTTGAGGTTGTATATATGACCACGCAACCGAAAACAGACCTCCCGACACATGTGACAGTGAGGTCAACAGGCAGACCAAGCACCGTTTTATGTGAGCAGGTCTATTCGGTATCAACAGAACGCATCGGAACGTATATCGGGGAATGTTCAGACAAAGAGATGGAGAACATCGACATCGCTCTCATGATTTCCTTGCAGCTTGACGGTAACATGAAAACCTCAAAGAAATACAATGAGACAATCAAAGAACAGCAGGAGGAAATTGACCTCTATCGCAAGAAGATTCAAGCGATGCAGGAGGCGTTGAAAGAAAAGGAAAATGCAAAGCCGGAAATCACGGCATCATCAGAGGAGACAATCAGATTGCAGACAGAAAGAGACACATACAAGACCATGTATGAACAGTTACTCAACAGATTAGTGAATGGAGGAGCAGCATGAACAAAAGTACATTAAAGGCAGAATTTGTCAATGCGAAAATCAAGGATGCGAAATACATCGGAGTGAGCATCAAGACGGAGGGCAGCAGTCAGCCGGAAATCATCATCAATCCGAGAGAGAATTTCGATGCGAAATTTGATTATTACATGGAGGCATACGATGACGATTTGATTCTGATTGCAGCAAAGGGCAAAAAGGACATCCGCATCGTGGCAGCAGGACACGGAAACCGATTCGAGGACATTGAAAACCAGTTAATCGGGGAAAAGGGCAAAGGTTGGAGAGAATTGATTGCAGGAGCGATTGACAACGCCTATGACCGTTTGATTGCAAGCACACCTCCACAGACGGAGGAGGAAAAGACCCATTGCGAAATGATAAAAGAGGCAGTCAAGGGAATGTTCATCAATGAGAGCAGGACGGCAGCAGAGGCAGAGTTCATCAAGACCCATATTGTTGATTATGAGAAAATATTCGATGTCTGCATGAATGGCGATGACCTTGAATTTAAAAAAGGACTTGTCAGATTACAAAAAATGCAAAATGAATATGTGATGCAGAGAGAACGGGAGGAAACAGCGAATGAATAAAGTTATATTGATGGGGCGACTCACAAGAGACCCGAATGTCAGATATACGCAACAGAACAGTTCACAAGAATCCATGTGTGTGGCACGTTACACACTGGCAGTCGACCGCAGAGGTGCAAGAGACGGGCAGCAGTCAGCGGATTTCATTTCCTGCGTTGCATTTGCCAAAAACGGCGAATTTGCAGAGAAGTATTTTAAGCAGGGAACAAAAATTGCTATTACGGGCAGGATTCAGACAGGTTCATACACCAACAGAGACGGTCAAAAGATATATACGACCGATGTTGTGATTGAGGAACAGGAATTTGCAGAAAGTAAGAAAGCAGCGGGAGAACAGGAGCAAAATGCGGGTTATACGGATGCAGGTGACGGGTTCATGAGTATTCCGGACGGCGTTGACGAACAACTCCCTTTTGCGTAAACGGAAAGGAGGAGCGTGATAATATGGGAATTATGAGCATCGTGAAAAACGTGATTGAGCATTTCAGAAAAGCCGGAAAGACAGAAAATGAGATTTCGGGAATGATTGAACAGGCAGCAGACAGGGCGACAGTCAACAAAGGCGTTGCAGAAAAAAAAGGAATATAAAAGACCGGAAATCAAGGTCGAAACATCGGCAGAACAGTTCGTCGAGGCAGTTATGCAAACGGGTGTCACAGCGGAGCAGGTAAAAACGGCAATTATGAAAATGTGCGATTCGCAAAGATGCACAAATCGCCAAAACACGAATAACTGGCGTAAAATGCACGGTCTGCCTATGAGAAGAAAGCAGAAAGCGAGGAAAAAGCATGAAAGAGGAAAAAGAGCAGACAGTCATTGACAAAACCCTGCTATATCTTGAAAACTATCGTGAAATGGAGCGGTACATCAAAGAGGCGGTATCAGAGACCTCTCAAGTGCCGGATATAGACAAATACAACATATCAGCAGAAAGAGCGTTCCTGCAATCGGTCAGAGAGTGCCGTGCAGAGACGGTCATTCTGTTCGAGCATCTCAAACAGGCTCTTGCATCGCTCAAAGAAGATACAGAGACAGCAGGTGAGGGGTACAAGTACGACGCACTTGAGGCAGTCTATATCAAGGGCAAGACATACGAGGATATAGTGAGGGAGACAGGATGCGGACGCAACTCACCGAAAAAGTGGTGCAAGGTCATGATTCAACGCCTGTCAATCAAATTATTTGGTGCAAAAGCGATTGAAAATGATAAAAACGGAGTGAAAACAGGGTGAAATAAGGGTGAAAACGAGGGTAAAAAGTGGGTGAACAAAAGGCAAAATAAACGTGATAATATGTTAGCGTGAACAGTTGAGACGAGCGATTGCAGATATGCAGTCGCTTTTTTCTTGCCTGTTTGCCCTCCTGTTATATGCGGGTAAGTGTACACAGTAATGTGCATAACTGCCCGCCTCTTGTGGATAACAGGACAGGAGAACCAAGAAAGAGAGGAGAACGCAGATGCTTTTGAAATCATGCAGGTGTGGCAAGTTGATTCCACAGTCAGTAAAGATGTGCGAAGAATGTGAGCGACGGCAGCAGTCGAGACACATGATATACAACAACACACGGCGAGACAAGAGAGCAGCCGAGTTCTATGTGTCAAAGGAATGGCGGGCGATGCGGGAGCGTATCATTGAGGTCTATGACAACGTGGATATATACGCATTGTATGTCGAGAATGAACTACTCACATGCGAACCAGTACACCACATAGTTGAACTTGAGGACGACTGGGAACAACGCTTGAATCCGTTCAACCTCATACCTCTCAACCATAAGACACACAACACAATCACGGCTCTGTATAAGCAGAGCAAAGCGAACATGAGAGCAACACAGAAACAGTTGAGGTCACTGATTGAGTACCACTTTCGAGAGGCAGGGGGATATAAAAAAGTTTTGTGCGATTCATTTCTAGTCGCACCCCCTCTTTTGTTTGGAGAAAACTCCCCACGGGAATTTCAGCAGAAAGGTACATCCGAAAGGGGTGTCAGAATGTGACACAAAATCACTGAAATGTTGACGGAAAGGGGGTTTGTTGCTACATGGCAGGACAGAGACAACCCACGGATTTGGTTGTTATGAACGGGCGAAAACACCTCACAAAAGCAGAAATTGAGGCACGAAAAAACGCCGAGGTTGTAGCACCGAACGACAAAGTGAAACCTCCGTCATATTTGACACCGGAGCAAAAGAAAAAGTTCCGGAAGATTGCGAAAGAATTACTTGAAATCAAACTGATTGCGAATGTTGACTGCGATGCACTGGCGAGATTGCTCATTGCACAAGACCAGTACATCGAAATCACGCAGCAAATCAGAGCAACTCCATTGATGGAGGATGTTCCGGTATATGAGACAAAGACGAATCCGGACACGGGAGAAAAAGAACGTGTGCAGGTCGGTGCAAGGCAGGTCGTGAACGGTGAACGTGAGCGTCTCATGATTATTCAAGACCGCTGCATGAAACAGTGCAGACAGGGAGCATCGGATTTCGGATTGACAGTCTCCTCACGCTGCCGTTTGGTAGTGCCGAAACCACAGCAGCAAAAGCCGGAGAATAAATTTGCGAAATATGCAAATTAAGGTATGGCGAAAGCAGGAGAAACACAAGACCGCTGCACACAATACGCCCTTGATGTTGTTTCGGGCAAGATAACAGCCGGAGAATATGTCCGACTTGCATGTCAAAGACACCTCGACGACATTGAGAAATCGAAAGCAGCACCGTACAAATACTATTTCGACGTTGAAAAGTCAGAGGAAATCATCAATTTCGCAGAGGAATTGACCATTGCAGAGGGCGAAGAAAACGAGCATGTGACCGCATATCCGTTTCAGTGCTTTATTTTAGGGTCACTCAACGGGTGGAGAACAAAGGAAAAATCATACAGACGGTTCAGAACGTCTTATGTGCAATTAGGCAGACAGAACGGAAAATCGTTCATCAACGGTATTTTGGCATGTTATTACGGGAATTTTGACGGGTACAAGTACGGAAAAATCTTTTGTACGGCTACCAAGCAAGACCAAGCGAACATTGTTTTTGACGAGGTCGCAAAATTCATCAATTCGGACGAGGATTTGTCGGAATGGTTCAAAGTGCATGACCACAACCACACGATTGACTGTCTGTTGACACATTCGGAAATCAAAGCGTTGTCAGGTGATACAAAGTCACTTGACGGACACCGTGCGTATTTGGGAATTGTTGACGAGTATCACGCACACAAGACGAATCAGATGTACAAGCTGCTTGAGGGTGGTATCAAGAAACTCAAGTCGGCGTTGATTTCGGTCATCACGACAGCGGGGTTCGACCTCAAATCACCCTGTTATAAATTGTATGAATATTGCTGCAATTTGTTAAAGGGCGTTTTTGAAAACGACAGTCAGTTCGTATATATCGCACAGATGGACGAGCATGACGACAGATATGTTCCGGAGAACTGGATAAAAGCGAACCCGATTCTTGAATTTGACAGGGATGCTCTTGAAAACCTCATACCGATTGCACATACAGCCCGTGATATGGGCGGGGAGGACTTGAGAGATTTTCTCGTAAAGCAGTTAAACATGTGGATGCAGTGGTCAAATTCACTGTATATCAAGGACATCGCAAAATGGAAAGCATGTGCCGTTCTGAAATCACTCAAGGATTTCAGAGGGTCAAAATGTTATGTCGGGGTCGACCTGTCATCCGGGGGCGACTTGACATCAATCGCAATCGTGATTCCGTTCATGGTTGACGGAGTAAAGAAATATTTTATACACACACATTCGTTCATTCCGTCCTCAAGGGTGGATGAACACATCAAGACCGACAAAGTACCTTATGACGTATGGATTGAAAAGGGTCTTGTGACAGTGACCGAGACACTGGGAGGAATAAAGACAGATTACAAATACATCATCAAATATCTTGAGGATTTGGTGAAAGAATACGACCTCAAACCGCAGTTGATTTGTTATGACCCGCACAACGCATCGGCGTTCCTGTCAGACCTTGAGGCGTTGGGATTCGATTCAATCTCTGTTACACAGACAGCGAAAGAGTTGAACGATGCGACGGTCGATTTCAGACTTGAGATTTTAGCAGGCAACGTGGAAATCGAGGGAATAGAGGTCGGGAAAGAGGGAAACAAGATTGTTGTTCCTGCCGATGGTTTGCTTGTGTGGTCTATCGCAAACGCAAAGACCATCTCAAATAACTACGGCGAAATAAAAATTGACAAAGACATCACGACAGAGAGAATAGACCCGATTGACGCTATCATCGACGCATGGAAACACGCAATGAAAGAGGAATACCGTCCGGATGTGAATGAAACTGTCAACGAATGGCTTGAGCAATTTGAAAAATACATGAAGAAAGGCGGTGAGAAATAAATGAATCCGTTTCAGAGATTAGGAGTGAAAATTTCAAATTGGTGGAGAGGAGAACCACAGGACAGCGGAGGCGTTGTGACACTGAACTCACCGTCGTTCCTTGAGAGGATAGGACTGAAAAGAAAAGGGAAACCGACATCAGAGGTCACGTATTTCACATGTCTCAAGATGCTGTCGGAGACCCTTGCGAAAATGCCTATCAAATATTATCAGAAAACGGACAAGGGAATCATTGAGGCAGAGGCGACGGACACATCAAAGCTGCTCTCAAAAAGACCGAATCCGTTTATGACACCAACGACATTTTGGAACACGGTTGAAATCAACCGCAACCATTACGGAAACGCCTATGTGTACATAAGAAAGAAGTTTGACCGCAAGAAATACGGCGGTGAAATCAAAATCGTTGATTTGTGGGTTATGCAGTCAAATTGTGTGCAGATAGTCGTTGACGATGCGGGAATATTCGCAGGAGTTGGGCGTTTGTGGTATGTCTACACAGACCCGACATCCGGTCGTCAATATGTGTTCAGTACAGACGAGGTCATGCACTTCAAAACATCATTCAGTTTTGACGGAATCACAGGACTACCAGTGCAGCAGATATTGAGAGACACGGTTGCGGGTGCATCCGAATCACAGGCGTTCATGAATAACTTGTATGAGAGCGGTCTGACAGCAAAGGCAACTCTTGAATATACCGGAGAACTGAACGAAAAAGCGAAAACAGCACTTGTCAAGTCGTTTGAGGAGTTCGGCAGCGGGGCGAAGAATACAGGAAAAATCCTGCCTGTTCCGTTGGGGATGAAACTCACACCTCTCGACATCAAACTGACAGATTCGCAGTTCTTTGAACTGAAAAAATACAATGCACTGCAAATCGCCGGAGCGTTCGGGGTGAAACCGAATCAAATCAACGACTATTCAAAGTCGTCATACAGTAACAGCGAAATGCAGCAGTTATCATTCTACGTCGACACGGAACTGTTCATAATCAAGCAGTATGAGGAGGAAATCAATTTCAAAATACTGCCGGATGAAGATGCAGACGACGGATATTATTACAAATTCAACGAAAAGGTATTGTTCCGCACTGATTCAAAAACGCAGATGGAATATTTGAGAAACGGTGTCGGGGGAATGATTATCAAACCGAATGAGGCAAGACGTAAACTCGACATGGAAGATGCGGAGGGAGGCGATGTTCTGCTTGCGAATGGCAGCATCGTTCCGTTGACTATGGCGGGAGCAGCATATTTGAAAGGTGCATCCGAACCGGATGAAACCGAAGAACCGGAGCAGCCGGAAGAAAAGACAGAGCCGGACGCAGAGCAGCCGGACACAGCAACAGAACCGGACGAAACCGACGAGGCAGAGGACGAGGATGAACAGGAGGGAGGTGAATAATCATGCCAAAGAGACGTTTTGATTTCACAAAGAAGAATAAACGCAGCGGAAAGGTCGAAAATGTCGGCTATTTGGATTTAGAGCAGGACGAGGAACAGAGCAGATGTTCCTTGTATTTCTACGGTGACATTGTATCGGCAACATGGGAATCCATGTGGTACGAGGAGGACAGATGCCCGCAGGACATCGCAGATTTTCTCAACCAGTTAGATGGCTATGAGGACATTGATATTTATTTCAATTCCGGAGGTGGAGACGTATTTGCAGGACTGGCAATCTATAACCAGTTAAAACGATACGACGGACATAAAGTCGGCTATGTCGACGGAATGGCTGCATCTATCGCATCGGTCATCATGTTCGCTTGCGACGAACTGCATTTTGCAACAGGGGCACAAGCAATGATTCACAAACCGTTGTGCATGGCATACGGCAACGCAGACGATTTCAAGGCAGTAATAAAACAGTTGAATCTCTGCGAGGATTCAATCCTTGACGTTTACATGGAACATGTGCAGGAGGGTGTCACAAGAGACAAGATTCAGAGCCTCATGAGCAATGAGACATGGTTCGACAGTAAGAAGATGCAGCAGTATTTCAATGTCGAAATCGAAGAAAAGGCAGCAGTCGCAGCGTGTGCATCCGACTATTTTGAGAAATACAACAATATTCCGGAGGCACTCAAGAGAACTGAAAAAGAAAACATTGTCGATGCGGTGCTTGCAGAACTGGAAAAGAGAAACAGTGCAGCAGCACAGGCAGAGAAACAGAGAATCGAGGCAGAAAAACGGGAGATTCTCGATGATTTATACCTTTACGGTATGTAAGAAATGGAGGACAGAAAGTCATGAATAAGGAATTACAGAAGTTATTGAAACAGATTAACGACAAGAAAAATGAAGTCAAGAGCCTTGTGAACGACGGAAAACTCGACAAGGCAAAGACAGCAAAGGAAGAACTCAAGGAGTTACAGAACAGATTCGACCTCCTCTATGATTTGGACGAGGACGAGCAGGGCGGTATTGAGGACAAGGTCAACAAAGGCACTGCAAAGCAGGTCGGCGGTGAGAAAAAGGTTGACAAAAAGAACCTTGTGAAAGCGTTCGTCAACATCGTAAAAGCGGGATTCCTGCACAGAGAGGCAGACGAGGCAGATGTTGAGGTGTACAAGAACGCACTCACATCCGACACAACCGCAGGAAGTGAGGGAGAGGTCGGAATCGGCGTGACTATTCCGGAGGACATCCGAACAGACATCATCGAACTGCGTCGTTCATCCGACAACCTTGAGCAGTATGTCAATGTTGAGGGAGTTGTGACAAAGACAGGAACACGAAACATTGAGGTTGATGCAGAATCAACACCGTTCGACAACGTGGATGAGGCTGCGGATTTTCCGGAGATGGACGAGCCGGAATTTTTACCGATTGAGTACAAGGTCAAGAAAAAAGGTGGAATCCTCAAGATGACCGCCGAACTGCTTGAGGACACAGCAGCCAACATCATGGCGTACATCAACAAATGGATTGCGAAAAAGACAAAGGCAACCCGTAACGCAATGATTCTCAAGGTACTCAACGAAATGACAAAGGGAAAAGAGGTCACAGTGGAGAACCTCGACAGCCTCAAGGACATTTTCAATGAGCAGTTAGACCCTGCGATTGCAGAATCCTCAATCGTCATCACGAATCAGAGCGGTTTCAACTACCTCGACAAGTTAAAGGATAAAGACGGAAATTATATTTTACAGAAAGACCCAACACAGCAGACAAAGGGAAAGATGCTTTTCGGAGAATACAGAATCGTGAAGCTGTCAAAGAAAACACTCAAGTCCACACCGATTATGAACAGCGATGGTCATACAATCGACGGGTACAAGCATCCTGTTTTCTGCGGTGACTTGAAAGAGGCTATCACACTTTTTGACAGAAATGTTCTGACAATCGACCTCAATGACAAAGGTGCGGGGTTATGGGATAAGGACATGACAGGTCTCAAGGTTCGTGACCGTTTCGATGTGCAGGCGGTTGACAAAGATGCAGTCATCAAGGGCGAAATCACAGAGGTTGTCAACGGGTAACAAAGCAGCAGGGCGGTGAATCCGTCCTGCTATTGAAAGCAGGTGAGAAACATGACGGATGAAGAAAAAGAGAAATACAGAGACGGTCTGATTGCCACATGCAAGGTATATTGTCACATCGACTATGATGACGACATGGAAATCCTTGAATTGATGTTTGATGTGACCATGCAGGAAATGACGGAACTGATTCCGAATTTCGACCAGTACAGCCTCACAAGCCGTCAAAAGCTGCTTGCGTTTATATCCGTGAAAGAACTCTACGACAACCGTGACAAATACCGGAGCGACACGAAACTGCTTGCCTCTGCTGCCTCCTCAATGCTTTTGAAAGAAATATACGGAGGTGCAGCACAATGACAGGCAGAATCAAGATAATTCGCAAGGTGCCGAGCGTTGTTGATGGCAGACGGCAGCAGGAGGAAACGGAGTTTTATTCCTGTTGGTGCGAGGTCAAGAATTTGGGAACAAATGAGAAATACACAGCCTTGCAGACCGGACTTGAAAACACAATCGTTTTTGAGACACGAACGTGCGACAAGATGGAAGAAATCCGACTGAACTTGAAAGAGTTCTATGCGGTGTACAAAGGCGTTGAGTTCAAGATATATGATGCGTCTCCAATGTTCACGGACGACAGGAAATATCAGTTGAAATGTAGAGCGGGAGCATAGTGTCATAATCTGACACCGGAGGGATGCGATGAAAATTGAAATGGAATTTCAAGGATTGCAGGAACTTGTAAAAGCGTTTGAGGATGCAGCAAGCGACGAGGACATCCGAGCGGTCAACAAAAAGATTGTTGAGCAGGGTGAACCCGTCGTGAAACGCATTATGTCGGGGAAGATTCCAAAATCGGTAGATATAAAGTTGAGCGGTCGAGGATTCGGCTCAAAATCATCGGTCACATCACACGCAGCGGACAGCGTTCCACTGGGGGCGGTCAAGGTGAAAGACACCGGAGCGTCAGCGGATGTCGGATGGGAAAAGTCGGATAATAGCGAACACTTTTATGTGAAATTCATTAACTGGGGAACTATTTACAGACCGCCTCAAGAATTTATCTATGCGACAGGGCGTGAGGCAGATGCGGAACTGCAAAAAATCGCAGAACAGGAGTATCAATCCTATTTAGACAACACAATGAAATGAGGTGATAGCGTGAACAGTCCGGACATCATAAAAGACGCATCGGGTGCGTTGCAGCAGATTTCAGACAAGGGAATCACTGTCATGCAAGGGTGGTATGACAAGGACATCCATAAAACACATGTGACCTTGTGGGATTTGGGAGAAGTCGACGAGAACTTTTCAGATGATGATGCGGAGGGAGTGACGCTGTCATTGCAGGTCACTATTTTTTCGGAGAGTGACGAGGTTGAACTTGCGAGGGAAATCAAGAAACTCATGAAAGAAAAAGACTTTTCGTTTGAGGGCAGGAACGGAGACGATTCCAAACCGGAGGACGGAATCTATATGAAAGCACAAAGATTTTCAAAATTTTATGAAATGGAGGAATAGACATGACTGAAACAGTAACACCATTAAGCGAAACAGTATCACAGATTGTTAGAAGTAGAACATGCGGTTGTAGGGATTTCTACATCGCAAAAATCACACAGAATGATGCAACAGGATATGTTGCGGGAACTCCGGTGAAACTGGCAAGAGCAATCAAAGCGAAAGTTGATGAAAAATGGACTTCTGAAAAGATTTACTCCGATGACGGAACGGAGGAGGTCATCAACTCATACGAGGGAACAGAGGTCGAACTTGAGGTCAATGCACTTGCACCACAGGACAGACAGATTTTATTCGGGCAGTTATACGAGAACGGTTTCCTCATTAAGACAGCCGACGACAAAGCACCGGAGGTCGCTGTCGGATGGCGTGAGAGAAAACTGAACGGAAAGTATGATTTCAAATGGTTATACGCCGGAAAGTTTGCAGAGGGAATCAGTGAGGAGGCAAGCACAAAAGAGGGCAAATTGTCTCCGACAACAAAGAGCATCAAGGGTTCATTCTACGAGAGAAGTCTTGACAATGCGTATGAGATTTCGGTCGATGAATCAAATCTTGTGAAAGAGAACACAAAGGCAGCAGAAGCAATCAAGAGTTGGTTTTCAAAGGTGCAGGAAAAGAACGACGCAGCAGCGTAACAAGGGATATATAACAGGAGGATAAACCATGAAAAGAAAAATCATCATCAGCAACAAAGAGTTCACAATGCCGAAAATGTCGATTGATACATACACGGAGTATCTCGATATTGCGGAGCAGATTGACACACATCCGAGATATACAAAACAGGACATTGAAATAATGGCGATGTTTGTCTGCAAAGCATACGGAGACCAGTTCACCGTTGAGGAATTAAAGAATCCGGAGACCGGACTGGATGCAGCAGGTTTGATTCTTGAGTTCCAGTTCATTGACGCAGGAATCGGGGAAGAACTCACCAAACGCATGGAGAAGATAGAAAAAAATTTTCAGAATGGCAAGTGATACCGGAAATAGAGGTCACTTGCAGCGGGAAAAGATATTTTATCAACTCCATAACAGTGGAGCAGTACAAAAAATATGTCAGTCTCATGGAGAAAAACAGCACGGAAAAGATTTCCGGAGTGATGTTTTTTAATACAAAGATAATGCAGGAGTTGTTCGAGAATGAATTGACACTTGCAGAAATCGGGGAGATTGATGCGATTGATTTTCTAACGGCAATCAAGACGGTTCATTTTGTGATGCAGAACATAATTGCAGAGAAACTATTGAACATTGTCGAGGTTGAACAGGTGGAGAAAGAAAAGTCCGCATTTGACGAATACGACCGTGAAAACGGATATGAGGACGAGCCGGAAGAACCGGAGGAAAATCAATGGAAAGTCAGCGGGGAGATTGTCGACCGTGTTGTAAAAATTGCGATTCGGCTTTTGAAAAACTCATACAGTCAGTGCATGAAAGAAAACATTGTCACGTTGTTGGAATACTTGCGTTTTGAATTAGACACAATCAACGAAAATCAGTAAGAGAGGAGGCGACCGAATGGCTTATACAAGCGTCAAAATTTCTGCAAATTCAAGTGATTACCAGTCACAAATGAAATCGGCAGCAGCACAAATGAAAGTCCTGTCTGCGGAATATACGACGGCAGCAACGAAAGCAAAGTTGTTCGGTTCGGAAACAGACAGCCTCAAGGCAAAAGCCGAATCGCTCACTCAAAAAATCACGGTGCAGAAAGGCATTGTGCAGTTAAATAGTGAGCAACAGGAAAAGTTGACAAAGAAACTGTCAGAACAGAAAACAAAGCAGGAGGAACTCAAGGGAAAGATTGACGCTGCGAAAGAAGCCTATGCAAAGTCGACAGAGGAGACGGGGAAGAACTCCGAGCAGTCAAAAGCTTTAAAAGAGGAATTAGACAAACTCGAACAGGAGTACAAGGCAAATGAAACGGCAATCGGGAAAACAGAGACGGCTCTTGCAAATCAGACAGTAAAGACAGAAAAGTCAAAGACTGCCCTCATGAATATGGAGGCAGAACTGAAAAATGTTAATGAGCAATTAAAAGACAATAAACTTGAAAAATTTGCGACTGCTTGCGATACGGCAGGAACAAAGATGGAGAGTTTCGGAAAGAAAATGTCGGTTGTCTCTGCCGGAATTGCGGGCATTGGTGCAGCATCAATCAAAGCATTCACGGAACTCGACGAGGGTTATGACACCATAGTAACAAAGACCGGAGCAACCGGAAAGGCACTTGAGGGGTTGACAAAGTCTGCGGATAATGTTTTCGGAACAATGCCGGAGGATATGTCAACGGTAGGCGAGGCAATCGGAGAAGTCAACACAAGATTCCACACAACAGGAACAGAACTTGAAAAGACCTCAAAGCAGTTCGTACAGTTTGCATCAATCAACGGAACAAACGTCACACAGTCAGTTGACCAAGTTGACAAAATCATGAAAGCATGGAACGTCGATGCATCACAGACAGGAAACCTGTTAGGATTACTCACGGCAAAGGCACAGGAAACAGGAATCTCTGTTGATACATTAGAGGGATATGTCCTCGACAATAACGCACAATTCAAAGAAATGGGATTGTCGTTGCCTCAAGCAATCAATTTAATGGCTCAATTCGACGCAAACGGTGTTGATTCAACTCAAGCAATGGCGGGTCTGAAAAAAGCATTACAGAACGCCACATCAGAGGGAAAATCAATGGACGAGGCGTTGTCAGATACTATCGGCAGCATCAAGAACGCAAAGACAGAGACCGAGGCGATGCAGATTGCAACGGAATTGTTCGGAAAAAAAGGTGCTGCGGAAATGACAAAGGCAATTCGTGAGAACAGAATTGACCTCACCAGTCTTTCGTCATCAATGGAGGAATACGGTTCAACAGTCGAGGATACCTACAACGGAACACTCGACCCGATTGACAATGCAAAGGTTGCAATGAACAACGCAAAACTGGCGTTGTCGACACTGGCATCCACAGCACAGACATCCGCAGCACCTATGATTGAAAAATTGACCGGAAAGATTCAAGAGTTGACAAAATGGTTTACGTCGCTCTCTCCGGCACAACAAGAAACAGTCCTCAAAGTCGGTCTTGTGGTTGCTGCTATCGGTCCGTTGTCAATCGGATTCGGAAAAGTGGCAAAGGGAATCTCCGACACGGTAACGACCGGACAGAAATTTGCGTCCGGAGCTGCAAAGATAATCGCAAAGATTACGGCAAAGACAGCAGCCACGGCAGCGGGAACGGCAGCAGATACGGCAGGAACAGCAGCCACGGCGGCACATACGGCAGCCACAACAGCAGCCACAGCAACAACCGGAGGAATGACGGCAGCACAGACCGCATTGAACGCAGTCATGAACTTGTGTCCGATTATTCTGATTGTGACACTGATTGCCGGACTGATTGCAGCAGGTGTCGCCTTATACAAAAACTGGGATACGGTCAAGGAAAAACTGTCCGAATTATGGGGCAACATCAAGGAAAAATTCAATGCAATCAAAGAGACCATCACGGGAGCGTTCACGAAAGCGAAAGAGGCGGTCACAAATAAGGTCAAGGAAATCGGTGACAGCATAAAAAACAGCACCATAGGACAAGCAGCCTCGAAAGTATTCAACGGCGTAAAGGACACAGTTCATAATGTCATGTCGGCAGCGACCGAAACGGCAAAGGAAAAACTGGGGAACATGAAAACCGCCTATGAAGAAAACGGAGGCGGTATCAAGGGCGTTGTCGCTGCCGGATGGGAGGGAATCAAAGGATATTATTCAGCAGGATTCACATTCGTTGATAATTTATCCGGAGGAAAACTCTCTGAAATCAAATCAAAATTCTCTGAAAAGACATCGGAAATCAAAACAAAGGTTTCCGATGGTTGGGAAAATATGAAAACTACCGTCACGACAAAAATGACGGAATGGAAAACCAACGCATCGAACAAACTGAATGACATCAAGTCAAATTTTTCGACAAAGGTTTCAGACATCAAGTCCAATGTCTCGACAGGTTGGGAGAATATGAAAACCACCGTCACGACAAAAATGACGGAATGGAAAAATAATGCAACGAATAAATTGACGGAAATCAAATCCGGATTCTCCTCAAAAGTTTCGGAGATAAAATCAAAATGGTCGACTGATTTCACGAATATAAAGGACAAAGCGACCTCCCTCATGGAAACAGCAAAGTCCAATGTGTCAACAAAACTCGACCACATGAAATCCGCATACAGTGAAAAAGGCGGGGGAATCAAGGGAATTGTGTCTGCTACGTTTACGGGCATAAAAGACACAATGAACTCTCTCATGGGTACGGCGAACACTCTGACAGGTGGAAAACTTGACAGCATCAAATCGGCATTCTCAAGCAAATTAGCAAGTGCAAAATCAACCGCATCATCTGCGATGGAAAATATCAAGTCATCATTTTCCTCAAAGATGGAATCCGCACACGGAGCGGTGACAGGTGCATTGTCGAGAATCAAATCGGCATTCAATTTCAGATGGTCATTGCCACACTTGAACCTGCCACACATCAGTGTGTCCGGAGGTGTTGCACCGTTCGGAATTGGAGGGAAAGGTTCACTTCCGTCATTCTCGATTCAGTGGTATAAATCCGGCGGTATCATGACAAATCCGACCGTGTTCGGAATCAATGGCAACAGCCTCATGGTAGGAGGCGAGGCGGGTGACGAGGCAATCTTGCCACTTGCAGAATTTTATAACAAATTGAACAACATCCTCGACAAGAAACTGGATGCAGTCCAAAAATCAAATATTGTGTATGTGACGAATCACACATACATCGACGGAGACGAGGTTGCAAGCAGAACCGTGTCGAGGGTTGATGCACAGATGGTCACAGACAAAAGGAAAGGGAGGTAAAACAAGGCGATGAAGATAAACGGAACAGACATCAGAGTGTACAACGCAAAACAGTTGACCGTCGATGTGCAGCCTCCCTCAATCATGAATAATTATGAATGGTTGTCGGGAGCAACACTCCCGACAGAACTTGAGACAGATGTTCAGATGGGTCATTTGAAACTGTCAATCTATTTCAAAGGCAAGGACAGGAACAGCATCATCCGTTCTGCGTCAGAATTTATGATGAATTTCACAAAGCCGTGCAGGTTGGAACTTGACGGCTACAAAGGAACATATATCGGGTTCATCACATCAAATGACTATGAGAAAAAGAATGTGAAACAGAGGTACGTCGTAAACGTGGAATTTGACGGCTTTTTCGTCGATGACGACCTCTCAATCACATTCGACGGGAAAACCTCCGCATCGTTCTATAAAGTGGGTACAAGAGACACTCCGTGCGTTGTGGAGGTATATGCAAAAAGCACCTTGACGAATTACACAATCACCGGACTGGGAGAGGACATCATTGTTGAGAGCCTTGCAGCAGGAAAAACGGTTGTGATAGATGCAAAAACCGGACTTGTGACGATAGACGGGGCGAACGCATTTGACAAGGTGGATTTGTGGGAATTTCCGGTATTAAAGGCAGGAGAAACGGCACTCATATTCTCCAACACAAAGGCAAGAGTGACGGTCAGATACACTCCGATGTGGATTTAGGAGGTGAGAGCGTTGCAGATTTTTGATGATAAAAAGAAAAGAATCGGAACACTGTCCGGATTCAAGGATAGGGCAATCACCACGACACTGGATTCCGGAGATAAGGAATTGACGTTTGACTATCCTGCATCGGGAGCGTTGGTTGACCTGCTCAAAGAAGAATATTATATACGTACTAAAACGGACGAATTTGTTCTCAAAGCAGTCGAAAAAGGGGAACAGTTCAACAAATACACCGCCGTCCTCAATGTGGAGGAATTGGAGGGAACGGCGTTCCCGTATGGGTTTGAATCGGATGAACAGACAATCAAAGCGTGTCTTGAGTTTGCGTTCGAGGGTACGGGGTGGCATGTCGGAACATGCACAGTCACAAAGAAAAGAACCATTGACGAGCAGGAGAGTGTCACGGCATGGGATGTTCTGCAAAAGTGCCTCACGACATACCGTTGTGAGTGCATCATTCACTCACTGACAAAGACAATCGACATTTATGACAGGATAGGAAGTGACAGAGGGTGTTATTTCATGGAGGGATTGAACCTCCGGAAAATATCTTTGAAATCCGACACCTATGATTTTTATACAAGAATCTATCCGATAGGCAAGGACGGCATCACGCCGGAATGGTTGACCGGAAAAGATTACATCGACAATTTTCAGTATAGTTCCAAAATCAAGGCGTATGTGTGGAAAGATGAGCGATACACCAACACCACAAGTCTGATTGAGGATGCGACGGCAAAGATTGAGGAAATGTCACGACCATACAAGGCATATACTGCGGAGGTGGTCGACCTTGCGAAAGCGTCAGAAAAATACAAAGACATTCTTTCATACGGAATCGGAGACACGGTCACACTTGTGTCAAAGAAAACCAGAACGAAAGAAAAACAGAGGATTGTCAAAATCACGGAATATCCGGAGACACCGGAAAAGAATACGGTTGAGATTTCAAATGCGAGAAAGACATTTGCAGAGATTCAGAAAGAGGAGACAGCAGCAGCGACCGAGGAGGCAATCTCAATATCCAACAGGGCAACAAAGAAAGTCCTTGAGAACTATTCGACCACGGAGGAGATTGAAACCAAAATCACGGCATCGAAAAAGGCAGTCGAGGCGGGTGTTGCCTACACTCTGAAAAGTTATTATACATCCGTGCAGATGGATTCATTGATAAAAGCCACAAAAGAGGAGATTTCTCAAGAGGTAAAACATGTTGAGGAAAACTCAATGCACAACTATGTTGTGAATGGAGATTTTTCAAACGGACTTGATGATAACTGGTACAACAGTAATGAGACAAACAACTCCGTGATGGATGTGTCCGGTTTGGGTACGGTTGCAAAAATACTGAAAACATCCTCAAGCAGTTCCTATATACGGCAGAATTTAGGGAAAATACCTGCGGGAACATATCGTGTGAGATATAAGGCAGCAACAGCAGCAGGGTACGAAAGCACGGCAAGGGTGCAGGTGGGGGCATTGGGAAGTTATTCAACGACATCCTCCGGAATGCTAAAGAGTAAAGAGTTCACGACGATTGAACGTGAAATCACGGTATCAGAGGGAACAAAATATATTTACATTTACGCATACACACAGAACGCACCCGTGTATATCACGGATATTGAGGTATTAGGACTGTATTCATTGTATGCGGATGCAAAGATTCAAGTGACCGCAGAGGAAATAACCTCCGAGGTAAAGAAAAAAGTCAACTCCGATGATTTCGGAACGCTAATCACACAGAACGCATACAATGTCCGAGTTGCATTCAATAACGGCAGTTCGTACATGCAGTTTGATTCGACGGGAATCACGATGTACACAGGAACTATCACAGACAACACAAAAAGAACACGATTCGATTACAACGGCGAACATTTCTATCGTGACGGAAAATATGTCGGAAAAATCGGAACAAACACCATGATAGGGAATGACAGTCAGAGAGGACTTGTGTTTGATATAGAATATGACACAGCATATATGTCATGGGCGAACAAGGAAAGTGCAAACGGCAGTTCATACATGATGAAATGGGCGTACTGTACACAACAGTGCAACAATTATGAGGCGAACATGCTACATGCAGGGGCAGACATTAACATGCACTATTATAAATTGAGAAACGTGAGTTTTGAAGATGGGGCAATCAATGGAACATTGACATTCAAGCAACCTTTAGCAGTGAACAGCGATGGAAAATTGTCAAAATGGTCAACAGCAACATTGACATTCAAGAATGGAATTTTGATTTCGGGTGCGTGGAGTAACGGATAAAACAGGAGGAAAAACAATGCAGATGAATGACGAAAATATTCAAACAGAGGAAATCAAACAGGCAGCAGAGCCGGAGTTCAAGTTTCCGGATGATGCGGAAAGCACATCAAGACCAAACGAGACAGCAGAAGTTATGACAAGAGAAACCGCAGAGGAAACAAACACGGAACTCTTGCAGAGCATCGACAAGAAACTTGACATGTTACTTGCAGCACAGGCAGCAACGCAGGCAGCAAAGGAGGAATAATCGTGAATACACCTATCGCAGTAAGAATCGAATGTGCAAAGGGAGAAATCCTCAACGCTATGGAGGCAATACAGACAAAACATGCGTTGCCTCCCTGCATCATGGACGGCGTTCTTTCCTCTGTACTGGCAGAGGTGAGGAGTGAGGCAAAGATTGAACTCATAAACTCAACAAATGCAATGATGGCAGAAAAAGACGAGGAACTTGAAAAGGCGAAAAAAGCAGCAAAGAGAACCTTGAGAACCGAACCGGAAGAACAGACGGAGGAGGAACATCCGGAGAATCCGGAAGAATAAGCAGTAAACGCCGAGAGGAGGTGAGAGCATGGCAGCGTTGACGAAATTGACGACGAACATCAATCTTGAGATGTCCGGAGACACAAAAAGATATTTAGTATCTGCAAAGCAGGGAGACAAGGCAACACGATTCATCGTTGCAAAACTACTCAATAACGGTGAACCGTACACAATTCCGACAGGTTCGAGAGCGGTCATCAATATTGCAAAGCCGGACGGGAAACATGTGTACAACACATGTACATATTCCGGTTCGGATGTGACGGTCGAACTGACAAATCAAGCACTTGCAGCCTCCGGAACGGCATATTGTGACATTGAAATCCGGACAAGTGATGATTCACAGATTATCACATCTGCATCGTTCACGATGGAGATTGAGAAGTCACAGAGGGATGAAAATGCAATCCTGTCATCAAATGAGTTCACAGAACTTGAGAACAGAATCAAGGGGCATATTGAGACCATTGAGAACACGGATGCAGCAGTCAAGAAAGCAGAATCGGCAAGGGTGACGGCAGAAAATGCAAGGGTAAAGGCAGAGAGTGAAAGAGCAGCAGCGGAAAAGAGCCGACAGGAAAATGAGAACACCCGCATCCAACAGGAGAAACAGAGGCAGCAGGACACATCACAGGCAGTCAAAAACGCCGAGGATGCGACCGCAGCGACCAAACAGGCGACAAAGGACTGCAAAGAGGTCACAGACAGGGCAGAGGATGCGTTGCAGAATCAAGAGCAGCTTGAGGCGACTTTGAACACGGCGACGCAGATTCGACAGGAAGTGTCACAGATGCAGTCGGCAGTCGAGGAGGCAAAGAAACAGGTTGAACAGGACAAAAAGGATATTGATGACACGATTCAAAATTCCCTGCTTGCATCCGCAGAGAAAATCCTTGAGAGTGTGCAGGACTATTTCAACCGTGCCGAGGCTTTATATTCGAGCATGTATCTTGATTGTGACGGTGAAACACCATACCTGCGAACCGTGACACCTATTTTCATTGATGGAGCAACGCCACAGGTCAGACGGGCAAATGAGGGCGTTGATTTCGACGGAGGAACGCCGACCTCCCGACAATTAGCAGTATAATTCCACGATACTGGAAACAGACGGCGAAACGAACACAAAAACGTGATTGTGTGATATATTCCATAATCACGGGGCAAAGGAGGTTGAACAGATGGCAGCAATCAGACCATGCACCGGAACAACGGCAGACTGGAAAGCGGTTGAGGACACACTGATTCTCAAGGAAAGAGAGGTCGGAGTTGAAATTGACACATCCGGTCATTATTTAGTCAGACAGGGAGATGGTAAAAACAAATTCTTTGATTTGCCGATTATCGTCAATAATGCACGTTATGAGGAAATACTGGAATTGACACAGGGGTACATGAACACCGTGAACAATTTCAGCAAGAACATGACGGAGGCGACCAACAGTGCAAACAGTGCAGCAAAGACGGCAAGCGATGCAGCAGCATCCGCAACCGCAGGAGCAAAGGCGTGTGAGGGCATTGTGGACGGTCTCAACACTATGGTTGACACAGTAACAAAAAAGACCTGCGTTCTCTCGATTGAGGACGGGATTTTGACGATAAGGGAGGCTTGAGCATGACTTACAAGAAAGTAACACCGATTTCAAAAGGCGTGTTGAGAATCAGAAGTGAACCCGATGAAAGCGGGAGAGTGTGCGGTTCGGTATCTTATGGCGAGGAGGTCACGGTCGAAACGACAAAGGTGACATCGAAAAAAGGTAAAGAATATTACAGACTGGCGGGATATGGCTATATTTTAGCGTCACAGGTAAGGGATGCAGAATCGCAGACAGAGGCAGAGGCGAAAGTGGATGCAGCGGTCAAGAAAGCGGAATCAGCAGCGAGAAAAGCAGAACAGGCAGCAAAGGCGTGTGACGGCATAGCTGCCGGAATGAATGTCGTGATTGATTCTGTCACGGGGAAAGCGTGTGAGATTGGAATGACCGACGGAAATATTGTTGTAAGGGAGGCTTAACACATGGCAAGCGGAGACGTAATTGTAAAAGTAGCAGACAAAGAAACACTCGACCGCACCTATGCGAATACAAACGCAATACTGGCAGCAGTCGGGGAGGATGTAAGAGTAAAGGGAGCAAAGCGTTACGGACTGAAAATCAATAAAAATGACAGCAATCCGGCGACACGCTGCACATACCTTTTCGATGCGGTGGGAATGACACCTGCTGCGATGAACTATTCAACCGGAGCATTTGATTTCGGAGACTGGGGAGATGTCTTTTTTGTAAAGAACAACTATCCGGCAATGGTCAGATATGACGGTACAGAAGATTATAAACTTGACCCGAACGACCACACAAAGAAAGCGGACGGAACAACGGCATCCGATGTCGCAAACACGGCATACGGAGGAAATGCAATGAGTGTTTTCGATGGCAGCGGTGACAAGGGCAAAATTTGGCTCTCACAGTTTGAAGTCGGAAACTATGAGTACATGATTATTTCAAACGTCCAGTATGATGAATCGTACAACGACGATGCGTATGTAAGAGAGGACGGCTCACATGCGGATAAACTTTATTATCCGATGTTCGGCGGTTCATACGACGGAACACGCATCCGTTCTCTTGCAGGACAGACGCTCATGTACAATACAAACGCATCGACAGAAATTACAAGAGCAAAAGCGAACGGCAACGGTTGGAACATCGGCTCATGGAGTAAAAGAAACCTGTTGGATTGTATGCTCAAGATTATGTCAAAGACAGACAATTCACAGACAGCGTTCGGACAGGGGCAGACATCCGGATATGTGAACGACGCATCACAGAACTACGGACACCTTGCGACCGGAACATTGACAAACAAAGGACAGTTTTTCGGTTATAAGGACACGACCCATGAGGTCAAAGTGTTCTACATTGAAAAATGGTGGGGCAACCGTTGGGATAGAATCAACGGTCTGTTGATGGTCGGAGGAGAAATTCTTGCGAAAATGACACCTCCATACAATCTGACCGGAAAGGACTTTGAAAAGGTCGGAATCACATTCGCATCATCCGGCAGCGGTTGGCAGAAAGGAACGAAGTCAAGCAGATTCGGACGCATTGTCAATTCGATAGGTGGCAGCAGTAGCACATACACATGTGACTATTTTTGGTGGAACGCCGGAATAACTGCGGTCGCCCTTGTCGGCGGTTGCTGTAACGATGGCGATTGTTGCGGTGCGGATTTCTTGAATTTGAACGGTTCTGCGGGCGGTGCGTACTGGAGCGTCGGTGCGTCCGTTTTCTTAGAACAGCCTATCGCTGCGTAAGCAGCAAGGGGGAGGAACGGAGGGGGAACGCCTCCGCTATTCCCGCCGTTAGGCGGTGTGGTCGTTTTTAGAAAAATGAATATAGGGATATAGGGTGCGGTGTCGGGCGGTGTTCCTGCTCCCTGCGGTCGCCCTTGTCGGCGGTAACTGTAACAATGGCGATTATTGCGGTGCGGATTACTTGAATTTGAACAATTCTGCGGGCAATGCGAACTGGAACATCGGTGCGTCCAATTTCTTCTCATATCGGAGCGTTTAATCAAATGCAGCCTATATCCCACGCCACAAGGCGAAAATCATTCCGGATATAGGGTCGGTTGAGTAAGCATTCGCACAAAAACCGATAGGAGATAAGAAAATACTATATGAGAAGTTACAACAACCTATATGAACCAATGTTGCAAGACGACTACATAAAACAGCGTTTTATAAATGCATCCAAAAAGAAAAAGAACAGGAATGATGTGCGGGAGGTATTAGAGAATCTTGATGAACACACAGAACTCTTGAAAAAGATGTTGACAGAGGAGTTGTTCATTCCGGACTATCACAAACCGAGCATCATCAACGAGAGCAGCAGCAAGAAAACACGCCGTATATTGAAACCGCATTACAAATATGAGCAGGTTATTCATCATTGTGCAATAGGTCAGTTCAAACCGATTGTGATGAATGGATTGTATGAATTTTCCTGCGGGAGCATACCGGGCAGGGGCGTTCATTACGGGAAAAAGTACATGCGGAAATGGCTTGATTCATACGACGGGAAAAAGTTCTTTGTTCTCAAGATGGATGTACACCATTTCTTTGAATCCATAAACCGGAGAATCCTCAAGAGAAAACTCAAAGCAGTAATTCGGGATAAACGGTTTTATAGATTACTCTGCATACTGATTGAACATGACAAAATAGCACTCGTTGCAAAGATTTTGACGGATGCAGGTGTTGAGATTGATGCAGAACAGACAAAAACGCTTGTCGGGTGCATAGCATTTGACGACATCTCCGGAGCGTTGGAGGTCTTGAGGGAAATCGGCATCGCCGGAGCGATGTTCGAGGAACTGAAAATAATTATTGAGGAGATGCGAAAAGGCGTTCCGTTGGGATATTTTACATCACAATGGTTCGGCAATTTTTACTTGAAAGCACTTGACCACTACATCAAGGAGGAACTCCATGCAGAACATTACATGCGATACATGGATGACATGGTGATACTGGGTAAGAGCAAAAAGAAACTGCATAAAATGCACAGGGCAATCGAGACGTATCTGAACGAAAACCTTGACCTTGAGATAAAAGGCGACTGGCAGGTGTTTAGATTTGAATATCCGGTGATGAAAGACGGGAAACCAGTGTTTGACGAGAACGGAAAGCAGGTCACAAAGGGTCGTATGCTTGATTTTATGGGATTTCAATTTCACCATGACCGGACAACTATCCGGAAATCAAACATCGAGAGTGCGAGACGCAAGGCGAACCACATCTCAAAACAGGATAAAATCTCATGGTATAACGCATCGGTGATGTTGTCATATATGGGATTGTTCAAACACACGGACACATACAACTATTGCATTGAATACATCAAACCGAAAATCAATGTCAAGAAACTCAAGAGGATAGTTTCAAAGCATAGCAGAAAGGAGAATGAGCAACATGACAGACTGGAAAAAGGTGACAGGAACACAGCCGGAACGTCCGGAGGAAATCGACAGGACATCGTCTCCGTCAACGGTCTATCTGCGTAAGAACATCGAGCAGGTGGAGAAAGAGGTTGAGGGAGCAGACGGAAAGATGCAGACCGTGACCGAATGGCAGTACGACGAAAAGGAAATGACGGTTGAGGAATATGAGAACATGGCTCTCATGAAATCCGTCGTTGAGGAGAACACATCCGGAATCGTCGAATCAGTAACACAGTTTCAGAAAGATGCGGTCATCGACGAATACACCGCACAGTTAATCGAGGAGGGTCTGATTTAATGAGAATACTTGTTGAAAGTCTGAAAAGAATGTACACAGTCAAAAAAACGCTCACAAAGGAGCAGGTTGCCGAGAGAGTGGCAAGAGGTAGCATTTCAGCGGACGAATATGAATACATCACAGGGGAGAAATACTCCGGCGGTGATGCAGAATGAGTCCGCTTGAAATAATCTCACGATTGTGTGATGTGACGGAGAATCTATCCGCAATCGTGAAAAAGCAGCAAACAATCATTGAACAGTCGAAAATCGAGGAGACGGTCAAGGCAGAACTCCGGCAGGAGGTAGAGGAGACAGACAGGGAGATGGATGTTCTTGAATACCACATGAGGAGATACTGCGACACCGATGACATCGAGGCGACAGAGTTCGGAAAGGAGAACGCCGTTGACGATTGAGATTTCCCTGTTGCTCTCCGGAGTATCTGTTGCGTTTGCGATTTTTTTCGGTATCTGCTCAAAGCAGAGAAATGAGAAAAAGGACACACAGGAAGATGCGGAACAGAGAGCAACAACCGACACGATGGTGATGGTGAAACTTGAGAACATCGCAGACGACCTCAAAGACATCAAACGGGAATCGAGAGAGAACCGTGAGGAGATGAAAACATTGAGAGAGCGTGTTGTCATTGTGGAACAGTCACTCAAGAGTTATCACAAGAGACTGGACGGAGAACAGCATTCCGACCGATAACAGGAGGGCAGGGAACAGGCAAGAATCAACCTCACAGAAAAGAGGCAATACATGAGAATGACAGAACAGGAACGTCGCATCAGAATCCGGCATCTGAAAAGAATGTATCGGATAAGAGAGCGAAAAGAGAGACATGACAAAAAGGTGTCCGGTCTGTTCATGAAACGTGTTGTATTCACTTTGATTCTTGCAGCATTTATCTTTACAGTCGTGATGATATTTGTGTTTTTACGGATGGGTTCAGAGCCGTCGACACTGATTGAGAATGTATTCAGATTTCTTTCAGTTGAGGGCGGTGCAATGGCACTCATTAAGTCCGTGAAAACGGTCAAGGGAACAAAGTCAAACGGAGAAATACAACACAATGACGAACCGGAGCAGAATGACGAGGAGGTACAAGGATGAAATACATCGTCGAGAATTGGTTTGTGATTGTGGGTCTGATTGCGGTATGTGCAGCGGGAGGATATGCAGTATATGTTTTCGTGAAAATGCCGTCAGACAAGCAGTTGAACAAAGTGAGAGAATGGCTGCTCTATGCAGTCACAAAGGCAGAAAAAGAACTGGGAGGCGGTACAGGTCAAATCAAGCTGCGTTATGTATATGACATGTTTGTCGCAAGGTTTGCGTGGCTTGCGAGGGTGATTTCTTTTGAGGCTTTTTCGATGATGGTCGACGAGGCACTTGAGAGAATGAAAAAGATGCTTGAGAGCAACAAAGCGATGCAGACGCTTGTGAGCGGTGAGGCAGGTGAGGTCAATGAGTAAAATCATAGACTTTTTCATGCAGAACGCAAGGGCAATCGGGATTGTGTACGTTGTGGGTGCGGTCGTCGTATTTTTAGCGATGACAGCGTTTTACATTTGGGTCGACAGGGCAAGCAAAAAGGAACAGGAGCTTTACTATGACGAATATTATTATCCGGATGACGAATTTGCGGAAAGAATGTCGGTGGTAGTATGGTTCATTCTTTCATTGGGATGTGCGATTTTATGGGTCGGCATTCCGTTACTGATTTGCGGGTTGATTGTGTACACAGAACTTGAGGAACATTGTCCGGCACTCATGGGAGACATGACGGACAGGAACACAGAAGAATTTGACAAGGAGGAAAACAAATGATTTCAAATTGCGGACATGATGAAAATAACAGATACAGAGGAGGAAAAGCAGGAGACCAGACAGGCACAGAGTGGAGGGTTATAAATTGGTATAACAGACCGTGGAAATGTGTCCTCCGTCATCCGGATGCAAAGGTCAGAAAAATGATTGCGAGCATGGCAAAGGCAGCAGCAGTCAACAATAAAATCGGATATGACCAGTCAGAGAGATACACATTTTGGGAGCATCTCAAGGCATCGAATTACGACCCTGCACAAATCACGATTGCGTGTGAGGCAGATTGTTCATCCGGTGTCGCTGCAATCGTAAAGGGTGCAGGTTACAGACTGGGAAATGAGAAAATGAAGAATGTGAGCATTTATCTCTATACCGGAAACATGAGAGCAGGTCTCAAGGCAGCAGGATTCGAGGTGTTGACAGATAGCAAATATCTGACATCGGATGCGTATTTGCTTGAGGGAGACATCACCCTCAATGACAATGCTCACGTTGCAGTGAACCTCACGGACGGGGCAAAGTCATCCGGAACAGGTGCATCCAACACAACAACAGTCAAGAGCAATGCAAAGGTCGACGTTGCACACGGGTTCAACAAGAGCCTTGCAGGAACTTACAAGGTGACTGCATCCGGATTGAATCTCCGTGCGGGAGCAGGAACAGGAAAGTCAATCCTTGCGGTGATGAAAAACGGTGAGAAAGTCCAGTGCTATGGATATTATAACGATTGCAACGGTGTGAAATGGTTGTATGTGGTTTACAAGAACATCGTCGGATATGCGTCAAGCAAGTATTTGAGCAAATAGGAGGGAAAATCATGTTATACTATTTAGGCAAAGGAACAGAGTTCAAGAAAGAGGACTGCAAAGAGTACAAGACCATTGAGGGAGCAATGAAAGCAGCAGCAAAGGACGAGAGTTTTGTTGTGTGGGATGAAAACGGAAACGTCATCGGCTCACTCACGGACAATGTTCCGGAGGGAGCATTGCAGACAAATCCGGACGGCAGCGTCAACACATACGATGCAGACGGAAACAAGGTCGGAACAGTCGATGCAGAAACCGTTGAGAAAATGACAACATTTGAGAGTGACGAGGATGCAGCAGGGCAGCAGGAGGACGCAGAGGACGGGGGAACAGCCTCAAACGATGCAGAGACGACAAATCCTCCGTCTGAACCGGAAACGGGCGAGAATGGGGCAAATACAGAGCCACAGGAGGCAGAGGACGAACCGGAGGACAAAGTCATCATCCCACAGGGAAAAATGAAAGTGACGGTCATTTGCGACGGCTCACTCAATATCAGACGTTCCGCAGCGTGGGGCAATGAGAACATCTGCGGTCGTGCTATCAGAGGACAGTCATATTATGTGAAAGAGATTCATGTTGTGGACGGAAAGAAGATGGTCAGAACAATCGGCGACCTTTACCTCTCCGGAGAATCGGAGCATGTACAATTCGAGCAGTTATAAGAGCATACAGACAAAAAAAGAGGACGGCATCCGGAAACGGGTGTCGTCCTTGTGCTATAATGGATTTATGAACGTGCTTGAATTTTGGCAATCAACGCATCCTGCAAAACTTTTGAATAGTTGATACCGTAATTTTCACATGCAGTATTGAGCCATGCAGGAATACTCAAAGTTTTCTTGACCGCTTTGTCATTGTACGCACGGGCGTATTCGTCGAGGTTGACACAAATCAAATTGACAAGTGCTGCATCCTCGTCCTTTTCAACTGCATCAAGAGGGGTCGGAGCGGGAAGAACATCACCATCACGCAAGGATGTGAATAAATACTGACCGCAAGCCTCTTGAGCCATTGCGAAAGCGTCCGCAAGGTTATCTCCGTAAGTTGCTAAATCATTGAGGTCGGGGAAAATAACTGAATATTTCCCGTCGCCCTCCGGATAAAAAACAGCAGGATAAATATAATTCATGATAACGCTCCTTTCTTTAATGGGTGGCAGGTCTCATTTGAGACCCGCCTGTTTGAGTATGGAGTTGACAACCCTTTGAGGAATGTCGCCTCGATGATTTGGGATTGTAACTTTTCCCGTTTTGGTTGGGTGTTTGTATTGGTGATGTGAACCTCTCACATCTACTAACTCCCATCCGTCATTGAGGACTATTTTTTCAATTTCTCGAAATCTCATTTGTATTGTTTCCTCCTTACAAGTATATAATAACACGTATTTTACGTAATGTCAATAAAAATATACGTAAAATACGTAAAAAATAACAGAGATTTTCATACTACTAAATTGAACCTACCGACCGGCAATCTGGATTCCAAAACCAGCCAGGATGTATTGAGCCTTTTGAAAGTCACCAGTCAAAAGTTCGCCCAGACAATCGTAATGATCACTCACAACGAAGAAATTGCGCAGATGGCAGACCGCATTATCCGTATCGAAGATGGTCGGATCGTCTCCCAGAACTAACGGGAGGTGGCTACGATGAATGTCAAAAACAGAAAATGTATTCGAAAGCTCAGCTTAAAATCTCTTTATGCGAACCGTCGCCGCAATCTGATCGCTATTTTTGCCATTGCGCTGACAACGCTGCTATTTACGTCCATGTTCACCATTGTCTTGTCGTTGAACGCCAGTTATGAAACCTACCAGTTTCGGCAGGTAGGCGGCTATGCGCATGGCACCTTTAAGGATGTTTCCCCCGAGCAGGCGGAACGCATCGCTGCCCACCCAAAGGTGAAGGCTGCGGGGGTACGGAAGGTAATCGGTATCACTGCGGAGGGTGTCTTTTCCAAAACCCCTGCAGAGATCAGCTACATGGATGCCAACTGCACTAAATGGAGCTATGCAACCCCTACTACCGGACGGATGCCCGAAAGCGGCAAAGAGGTAGCCATGGATACGGCAGCGTTGCAGCTGCTTGGCGTAACGCCGGAGCTGGGCGCCGAGGTCACGGTTTCCTATTCCATTACGGACAAGGATCAAACCGCCTTTACTGTAACAGATACCTTTACGCTGGTGGGCTATTGGGACTATGATGAACTAATGCCTGTTCATTACATCAACATCAGCCGTGATTACGCAGATGACATCGAAGCGCAGGCAGTGAAAACAGGTTTACAGCCTTTCCGCACCGATTTGAATGTCATGCTGGCCTCCGGCACAAACATTCAAGGGCAGATGGAGCAGGTGGATACCGATCTTGGCTACACATGGGACAGCTATACCGATCCCAACAGCGTCCGGATCGGCGTCAACTGGGGATATACCTCATCCCAGCTGGAGTCGCATCTCGATCCGGAACTTGTGATCGCCATAGCAGCTTTTTTGCTGCTGGTGATTTTCACGGGGTATCTTATCATCTATAACATTTTCCAGATCTCTGTTGCGGGGGATATCCGGTTTTACGGGCTTCTGAAAACCATTGGCACAACGCCCCGGCAGCTCAAACGCATCATTCGCCAGCAGGCACTTCTGCTTTGTCTGATCGGCATTCCGGCGGGGCTGCTGTTGGGCTATGGCATTGGCGCTGTTCTGGTGCCTGTTGTCTTGCGCTCCACCCAGTTGGATGCAGGCATCACCACCATCAGCACTTCGCCTGTGATCTTTGTTGGCTCCGTGCTGTTTGCCCTGCTGACGGTGCTTTTGTCCTGCTCCAAGCCCGGGAAAATGGCAGCCAGGGTTTCTCCGGTGGAGGCTACCAAATATACAGATGCGATGCAGACCAAGAAAAAACAGCGCAGCACCCGGGGAGCGAAGCTCCATCAGATGGCCTTTGCCAATCTGGGACGAAACAAAAAAAAGACGGTGCTGGTGGTGGTGTCTCTGGCACTGTCGGTGACGCTGTTCAATGCACTGTGTGCCTTTGTGGGCGGCTTCAGCATGGAGAAGTATGTATCCTTCATGACCTGCGCCGATTTTATCGTCAGCACGCCCGACTATTTCCGTTACAACCCGGCAGATGAATTCATCACGCCGGAACAGATCGAAGAGATCGCAGCAAACACAAAGTCCAGTCTTTCCGGCACGGGATATGCTGTGCGAAAACCCGTATATCTTTGGATGACGGAGGATGCTCTGCGGCAGGACTATGCAAGGTACGAAAGTGCTGAGCAGTTGGACAGCCATATGAGCCGCATGGAGCACCGGGGCAATATGGTGATGGGAGATACCAGAATCGAGGCTCTGGATAACAGCCTGTTTGACAAGCTGCAAGTGTTCGACGGAGATATTTCTCCTATGCTGGAGCCAAACAATAACGCTATTGCCATTGCGGTTTC
>OKSH01000526.1_pt1 | contig 40840 bp, 37 predicted proteins | sample 1601231 | NCBI WGS metagenome assembly OKSH01 (sample SAMEA3541596, study PRJEB24748) | human gut metagenome | biome: human gut; feature: human-associated habitat; material: faeces | place: China | collected 2012
AGAGCGCTACGTTCGGGACGTAGAGGTCGCAAGTTCAAATCTTGTCACTCCGACTATGATTGGTCGCAAAGCTAATATATGGTTAGTTTTGTGGCTTTTCTTTTTATAAAATTGTACTTTAAATATTTTCCATGGTATACTGAGTTTATAGAGCTGGAAGGGGGGATATTATGACTGATAAAAAAGAAAAGTCCATGATACAGTATTTCTTATTATTCATGTTTAGTTTTGAAATTCTTTTTATTTTTTGGGGGATTTTATATAATCAGGTGTTTCATTTAAAAAAGTTCTCAGAAGGTTATATTTTGATGCTTTTACCAACCATGAGTACTTTGTTTGCAAAACAACGGGCATCAAGTCAGAATGAATCCAATAAATTTTTTAAGTTTTATAAAATTTGTTTTGCAGGAATGACGATATATACTGTAATATCTGTTGTTATTCCAAGTAGTGCCGTTATATCTCAAATATTGATGATAGCTGAATCATTATGTAGTATTTACTTTTTACAATCCATTGGAGAAAATACTTTGGCAAATATAGGTCTGTCTTATAATGTTTCGTTTAAGGAAGTATTGAAATATGCGTTGCTTTATATCGCTATTTTTATTCTTATGGTTCGAGTGGAATTCTTATGTGATTATCTAAAAACAGGAGATGTAGCGCAATTAAAGGTTCCATTGGCAGATGTGAAACAGCTAGTTGGTTTTGTTCCACTGTTTATCTTTACATTTATTGTATTCTTGGGCGAGGAATATGGTTGGGGATATTTTATGTTTCCATTGCTGGAGAAAGAATATGGAGTTTATAAAGCAATATTTTTTCTGGGAACGATAGAAGTGCTTTTTCATTTGCCGATAGACTATATGATAACTAAACTTCCAATTACTTTTTTTATTGGACGGTCTGTTATGCTTATTAGCCATACAATTTTTATGTGTTGGATTTATAAGCGGACATCAACTATATGGATTGCAGTGGTGATTCATTTCTTAAATAATAATTTATTAGGATTATGGAAATTAACAGAGAATAGCTTTACATTTTCAACGCCATTGGCAGTCATTTGTTATGTTGTAATATTCGGTTCGTTTATCTTTTCAAAAACATTAAAAAATCAAAGAAAGCCAGTTGCAAAGGAATTTTCTGTGCTATAATGAAAGAACAACTTGAATGTGCCAAGGCACATTCATTGTTCTAGGAGTGACATCATGAAAATAGGTATTTTTGACTCGGGCATGGGTGGGTTGTCTGTTCTGCACCGCGCACTTCGCATGATACCAGAAGCAGATTTTCTCTATTATGCGGACGAGGAGCATGTCCCATATGGGGAAAAAACAAGAGAGCAAGTCCGGGGATATATTGACGAAATTATAGCATTTATGATAAAGAAGCAGGTAGATGCGATTGTGATCGCCTGCAATACAGCTACGAGTGTGGCCACAAAAGAATACAGAAGTCAGTTTCCACTGCCGATTGTAGGCATGGAACCGGCAGTGAAAAAAGCAGTAGAAGAATATGCCGACAGACCGGGAAGAATCCTGGTGGCAGCAACACCGATCACAATTCAAGGAGACAAGCTTCATCACTTGGTGGACCGGGTGGATAAGCGTGACATGGTAGATCTGGTTGCACTTCCAAAACTGGTTAGATTTGCAGAGCAGGAAATATTCGATCAGAATCAGGTTGTGCCGTATCTTAAGGAGGCGCTTAAGAATTACCCATTAGAGGAATATAAAGCATTTGTCCTTGGCTGTACGCATTTTAATTATTTCAAAGAGAGCTATCAGGAGATTTTCCCGAATAAGATAGAATTCGTAGATGGAAATGAAGGAGCACTTCGGGAATTGATCCGTAGAATGGAAAAAGAGTGTGATACTATTCGTGTGAAGAATGGGGCTAATGATGCAGTGAAATCTTCAAAAACTGACCGGGTTACATATTATTTTTCTGGTAAGCAGATTTCATCGGCAGACCAGATACGCATTGACAAATATATGTGTCAGTTAGACCGAATGGCACTTATATAAAATCCCATATAAAGGAGGATGACAAATATGAGATATCAGATTCAGGGAGATACTCTTCCAGTTGTGATCTGTCAGCTTGAAGTAGGAGAGCGGATGATTACAGAAGGCGGTGGTATGTCCTGGATGTCTCCGAATATGAAGATGGAGACAACGACCAATGGAGGAATTGGGAAAGCTGTAGGAAGAATGTTCTCAGGAGAGAAGATGTTCCAGAATATTTACACTGCACAGGGAGGTAACGGAATGATCGCATTTGCTTCTTGTTTTCCGGGATCGATCCGTGCATTTGACATCAGACCAGGGCAGGAAATGATCTTCCAGAAGAGTGCATTTCTGGCAAGTGAAGCGGGAGTACAGTTGTCTGTACATTTCCATAAGAAAGTGGCTTCCGGATTATTTGGAGGAGAAGGATTTGTTCTTCAGAAAGTCAGTGGACAGGGAGTTGCATTTGCGGAATTTGACGGCCATGTAGTGGAATACGAATTGCAGCCTGGACAGCAGATCGTGATCGATACGGGGCATCTTGCAGCAATGACGGCTAGCTGTCAGATGGATATCCAGACCGTACCGGGTGTGAAGAATATGCTGTTTGGAGGAGAAGGGCTGTTTAATACTGTAATTACAGGTCCGGGAAGAGTATGGCTTCAGACAATGCCGATCAGTAATGTTGCCGGGGCACTCAGACCATATATTCCGTCAGGATCATAAAGTGAGGCATTTATAGGGCGCACGGATAAATAACTGGTTATTATAGATGCAATTCAGATTTGCATATAGCCAAGTTATGAATCCGTGCATTTATAATTTTAACAGGAATAGAGGAAGTGAGATAAAAATGGAGAAGATAAAGCAGGAGATCATGCATATGTTTCATGCGTGGAGAATTTTATTTGGGAGTCTGGTGAAATGGATCATATTGTCGATCGTGATCGGGGGCGTGATCGGTGTGATCGCCAGTGTATTTGCGAATCTGATCGCGTGGGCAACGGACTTTCGTATGGGGCATATGTGGATGGTATATCTGCTGCCTTTTGCAGGTCTCATGATTGTTTTTCTTTATCATGTTACAGGACAAGCGAAGAATGCCGGAACAGATATGGTGCTTATGGTGGTACGTTCAGATCAGAATACGATGCCGGGAAGAGTGGCACCATTGATCTTGATCGCGACAGCTCTGACTCATTTGTTTGGAGGTTCTGCCGGTCGGGAAGGTGCGGCACTTCAGTTTGGGGCAAGCCTCGGAAACTGGCTGGGGCGTAAGATACATTTGAATGAGAGTGATAAGCGTATTATGACGCTGGCAGGTATGAGCGCAGCTTTTGCGGCACTATTTGGAACGCCGATGGCAGCAGCATTGTTCCCGATGGAGGTTATCAGTGTCGGGATCATGTATTATGCGGCGCTCGTTCCGTGCATGTTCTCCGCATTTATCGGAGAGCGGATTTCAATCTTTATGGGAGTTCGGACACTGACTGCACCATATCCGGTAGAAGAAGTTCCGGATTTTTACGGAATCGCGTGGGGAAAAGCGATTCTTCTGGCAATCTGTTTTGCATTTGTCGGAGCTCTGTTCTGTGTGATGTTGCATATTTTTGAAAAGCAGTTGAAAAAATGGTTTCAGAATCCGTATCTTCGTGTATTTATTGGAGGTGTGACAGTTGTACTTCTATGGAAGATTACGGGAACAGATACCTACCTGGGACTTGGTGGAGGTACGATTGCGCAGAGTTTTGAAGAACCTCAGAAATTGTGGGTATTTTTGCTGAAAATATTATTTACATGTATCACACTTTGTTCTGGTTTTAAAGGCGGTGAGATAGTCCCGTCACTGTTTATTGGGGCAACATTCGGTTCCGCACTGGCACCGATATTTGGCTTGCCGGTAGATATCTGTGCAGCGTGTGGTATGGTAGGCGTGTTCTGTGCTGTGACAAACAGTCCGATCAGTTCCCTTCTGATTGCATTTGAGCTGTTTGGATTTGCAGGCATGCCGTATTTTTGTACTGTAATAGCAGTCAGTTATCTGCTATCCGGATATCAGAGCCTTTATAAAGCGCAGAAGATTGTGTACTCCAAGACAGAAAATAAATACATAGATAGGAATACGACATCTTAAAATGCCACACAGACAGGTGACGAAAGAAAGCATTGAAATCTGTGTGGCGTTTTTTGCTAAAAAAACAATCAATTGAAATTAGTTAGCGTCGTAGTACTGCAATCACGACTCCGAATTTTAACCATTGTCCCATATCGGTATGGTCGTTCGTGTCAACTGTGATGATATCACCATAACCGTTGATCGGGAGCAGCTGACAAGGATTTCCCTCTTGTATCTTGCGGATAAATGCGCGGCCGGTCGGTTTGTGGATCAGGATACAGGTGTCACCGTCACGCGGAGGTTTCTTTGAAATTCCCAGGATATCATTTCTGACATACACAGGATTAAGGTGGTTGGAAGTAATGCGAATGCCACAATGCAGGCGTTCACCATATTTCTTAATATATTCCGGACAGTAGATACGTTCTTCATTTGCAGAATCCAGTACCATACCATCTTCCATGTTGCCGGTCAGTACAAGAACATCCAGCATATTTTCTGAATCCTGCTCGTGACTCATCATTTCCAGTTCGAAATCAATCTTGCCACTGATGTATGCCTTCTGGCGATTATTTAACAGACGAAACTTTTTCAGACATTCCATTTCCGGATTATCATTTCCAAATAACTCATAAAGAAAATGCCCTGTCAGTTTGTAGATTTGCATGGCGATCATGATATCAATTTTGTCAGTCCTCCGAGAAATGATATTTTTGTAAGTAGATACTGAAATTTCCAGTTTGGATGCAAATTCTGCCTGTGTCATTCCAAGATTTAAACGTTCCTTTTCCAAATTCTGGACAAAACAGTCCAATAATACATTTTTCGTCATATTTGTCTTAAATTCCCCTCTTTTTTGTTTGTTGGAAAATGGACAAAAAACTGACCATTTATAAAATGATGTTGAAAAAAAGTCGTAAATTTCGGTTAAGTAATTAGCTTAGTAGTTGGATATAATACTTTATGTAAGTATTATATCAAGTGTATTTTTTTAAATCAACTACAGAATCAGGGGGAATGTAACATGGAGGATGCAACACTACAAGTTTTATCGAAATGCAATATTACGCCCAAATATAAAGGGTATACATATTTACCAGTGGCGGTCAGACTGGCGGATCAGTACATGAGAGAGCCGCTGTGCATTATGGCTGATATTTATCCGGTTATTGGACAGATCTATGACGAATCGCCAAGAAAAGTAGAGCGGGCAATCCGGAAGGTTGTAGAAGTGGGGTGGCAGAACAACCGGGAATATATGGTGGAGATCATGGGATTTGGTGCGAAGAAATGTCCTGGAAGTGCGCAGTTTATTGATGCACTTGTGTATTATATCAGCTGGAAGATGACGCGCACCTCGCAGCAAGAATGCAGAGGCATTCTTGAAATTCAACAGTAATCCACAGCCAGCTTTGAGAGGAAGTGTCTAAGAGAAGATTGAAAGAAAGGAAAAGAACAAAAAAAGAACATAAAAAAGTTGAAAAAATGTCTTGCAAAGAAAAAAAACATGTGCTAACATAAGAGCATCTTTTTAGAGACAGTATAGAAAATGCAAAGAAAGAGACTCTGTTCGTGATAACTAGACAGGAATATGACGTCACCGACTGAGAGCGTCATTTGGGGGAAAGGAACAATAGGGAACACTCTGGAGCAGACTGAGCGAAAGCGATTAGTAATATTACATTTACAATAATTGTAAGTAGAGCAGTACGTTGGCACGCGTTATGTGCGAGAGGTGAATTCAAAGGCGAGTTCAAAAGCGGGTGGTACCGCGGATATTAAGATAATCCGTCCCGGAATACGATTATGTATTCCGGGTTTTTTTGCATTAAGAAAGATACTTTCTGAAAGAAAATTATTAAAAAAGTAATAATATGGAACAAAATTTAACAGGAGGGAAACAGTCATGGAATACCAGACAGGCGTAAAGAAAAAAGATACATTGGAGATTACAGAACTTTTAAATGTAAAGACCGGCGAGGCAGTAAAAGTCAATGGTGCAGTGCATACAATCCGTGATATGGGGACAGTTGCATTTGTAATTTTAAGAAAAAGAGAAGGCCTGCTCCAGTGTGTATACGAAGAAGGCAGTGCCACATTTGATCTGAAAGAAATCAAAGAAGCATCAACGCTGGAAGTCGAAGGGGTGCTTGAGCAGAATGAAAAAGCGCCGAATGGCATTGAAATCCGCATGAAAAAAGTTAAAATCTTAAGCCAGCCGGAAGATGAGATGATGCCGCTTGCAATTTCCAAGTGGAAATTAAACACTTCTCTGGAGGCGAAGTTAAATTATCGTTCCATTTCTCTTAGAAATATCAGGGAGCGTGCAAAATTCCGGATTCAGGAAGGATTGACAAGAGCATTTCGTGATTTCTTATATAGTCAGGAATTTACCGAAATTCATACACCGAAGATTGGAGCTAAAAGTGCAGAAGGTGGTGCGAACTTATTTAAGCTGGAATATTTCCACCGCCCTGCAGTGCTTCAGCAAAGTCCTCAGTTCTACAAACAGATGATGGTCGGTGTGTTTGACCGGGTATTTGAAACGGCGCCGGTGTTCCGTGCTGAGAAGCATAATACGAAGAGACATTTGAACGAATATACGAGTCTGGACTTCGAGATGGGCTATATTGACGGATTTGAGGATATTATGGGAATGGAGACAGGATTTCTCCAGTATGCCATGGAACTTTTGAAAAAAGATTATGCCAGAGAACTGAAGATCCTGAATGTGGAACTTCCGAAAGCAGATCAGATTCCGGCAGTAAAATTCAGTGAGATTAAAGAGCTGGCAGCTGAGAAATATAATCACAAGATGCGCAACCCATTTGACCTGGAGCCAGAAGAAGAAGTGCTGATTGGAAAGTATGCAAAAGAAGAGTGGGGCAGTGATTTTGTATTTGTTACGCACTATCCGTCCAAGAAGCGTCCATTTTACGCGATGGACGATCCGGAGGATCCGAAATATACACTGAGCTTTGATCTTCTCTTCCGTGGCCTTGAGATTACGACCGGAGGTCAGAGAATCCATGATTATCAGACACTTCTAAAGAAGATTGAAGCAAGAGGCATGACGACAGAAGGTATGGATCAGTATCTTGCTACATTTAAACATGGCATGCCGCCACACGGAGGACTGGGAATTGGACTGGAACGCTTGACGATGCAGCTGCTTGGGGAGGATAATGTAAGAGAAACAACATTATTCCCAAGAGACTTAAGCAGACTGGAGCCATAGAGAATTCCCAGACAGTTCTTCTCATCTATGCTCCCCATATAAAAGTGGAAATGTACCTGCTTAACCACCCGGGAGCGAAATGAGCAGAGAGGATGGAAGAAGCTATGTTTGGAAAGAGATGTTCTTTATGTGGAGGAAAACTGAATAGTAATGGAATCTGTACGGAGTGTGGATTAGACAATAACAAATCCGATAAAAATTATCGGATAAACCAAAGTGAATGTGATCATGAACCATTGACTCATGTACATCATGGCAAGAATGAGAAGCCGGAGAAACAGCCGAAGCCGAATACACCGAGACAGTCCTGGCAGGGGAGTACAACTACTTACTCTGGAAATACAGGAAGTACAGGAAGTACAGGGCGTAAGAAATCAGGTAAGAATAAAAAGCCGGGAAGGATTATCAGTAAGATTATAGCAGTCATTGTCATCTTCAATGTATTTTTTGGTATTTTCCAACCGCTGGTCAGTGATATTTTAGATGACGCAATCAGCGGATACCAGGAGAATACACAAGACTATACAAGAAGTGACCCGTATGAATATGTGACAAAAGAACTTCCGGAAGATGGTGAGAGTGTAAGTTTTGAGCTGATTAGTGGTGACTATGTGGTCGGTGTGCACATTCCGGAAGGAAATTATCAGGCAGATGTATCCTATGATTATGATACGGTCCAGGTTGATGACGGGGACAGCGGACTTTACCTTTACGAATATGCAGGGCGGACAGACGGTGATTATCTGGATGACTTAAGATTATACAATGGCGCGATTGTTCACATTTCTTCACAGACAACCATTACACTTTATTCAGACAATGCACAGACAGACAATGTTTTTTATGAAGATAACCCACTGGCAGGACAAAAACCTGTGACGATTAAGGAAGATGCAATCGTTGGACCGAATCTTCCGGCAGGGGTATATGATCTGACACTGGTCAGTGGAGAAGGTAGTGTGGACGTTGATATTTATACAGAATATGGTGAATCTATGGAGACAAAAAATCTGTATCTGGGCGAGAATTGCACAGACGGAAAGGAATATAAGAATCTTGTTCTTCCGAAAAATGCGCAGATTACATTAGATGACAATATGGAACTCAGACTGACTCCGAGTGAGAAAGTATCAACGACGGATTATTACCAATATTACAATTATTAATAAATATCAGAGACAAGAATTAAGGTGTACTTACAGAAATTATAGAGCAGCCTTGTGTCTGATATTAGTAAGATAATAACTTTCAGACAGGAGGGCGCTTAAAATGGCAAACAAAATCTCAGACGAGACCATTGAGTATGTGGGGATTCTGGCGAAGCTGGAACTTTCAGAGAAAGAGAAAGAAGAAGCCAAGGCAGATATGGAAAAAATGTTGGACTACATTGATGTATTAAATGAACTTGACACGGATGGGATTGAACCGATGTCTCATGTATTTCCGGTAAATAATGTATTTCGCGAAGACGTTGTGACAAATGGTGATGGCAGCAGTGATACATTGGCAAATGCACCGCTTATGAAGGAACAGAGCTTCAAGGTACCGAAGACGATCGGATAGGAGGAGACGAGTTATGGATATTATGAGTCTGACAGCAGTGGAACTCGGAAAGAAAATAAAAGCAAAAGAAATTTCAGTTACGGAAGCCACGCAGGCATATCTGGATCAGATTGAAAAAGTAGAAGCAGATGTACACAGCTATGTGACCATTGATAAAGAGGGTGCATTAAAGCGTGCCGGAGAAGTTCAGAAGCTGATTGATGATGGGACGCTTCTTGGTCCTCTTGCAGGTGTTCCGGTGGCAATCAAGGATAATATGTGCACGAAGGGGATGAGAACAACCTGCAGTTCCAAAATTCTGGGAAATTTTGTTCCAACCTTTACTTCAGAGGCAGTTTTGAACCTGGAAAAAGCCGGTGCGGTCATAATCGGAAAGACGAATATGGATGAATTTGCCATGGGAAGTACAACCGAGACTTCTTATTATGGAGTGACAAGAAATCCATGGAACTTGGGACATGTGCCAGGCGGTTCTTCAGGTGGCTCCTGCGCAGCAGTGGCAGCAGGTGAGTGCGCTTATGCACTTGGTTCTGATACCGGTGGATCTATCCGTCAGCCAAGTTCATTTTGTGGGGTAACGGGGATTAAACCGACTTATGGAACGGTATCCAGGTACGGACTGATCGCTTACGGTTCTTCGCTGGATCAGATCGGACCAATTGCGAAAGATGTGACAGATTGCGCGGCTATTCTTGAGACAATCGCTTCTCATGATGTAAAAGACAGTACTTCCGTGGAGCGGGAATATGACTTTACTTCAGCATTGGCAGACGATGTGAAAGGTATGAAGATTGGTATTCCGAGAGATTACTTTGGGGATGGATTAAGCGCAGACGTAAAAGAGCAGATTTTAAATGCAGTGAAGGTCCTGGAAGAAAAAGGCGCAGTTGTAGAAGAATTTGACTTAAGTCTTGTGAAATATGCGATTCCGGCATACTACATTATTGCAGATGCTGAGGCATGTTCCAACCTGGCACGTTTTGATGGTGTAAAATATGGTTACCGTACAGAAGAATACGAAGGACTTCACAACATGTACAAAAAGACACGTTCCGAAGGATTTGGAGCAGAAGTAAAGCGCAGGATCATGCTTGGATCTTTTGTATTAAGCTCTGGATATTATGATGCATACTATCTGAAAGCACTTCGTACAAAGGCTCTGATTAAACAGGCATTTGACAAAGCGTTTGCAAAATATGATATGATTGTGGCTCCGGCGGCTCCGACAACGGCACCAGAGCTTGGAAAGAGCTTAAGTGATCCGATGAAAATGTATTTGAGTGACATTTACACAATCTCTGTGAACCTGGCAGGACTTCCGGGAATCAGCATTCCGGTAGGAAAAGATTCGAAAGGACTTCCAATTGGCATGCAGCTTATCGGAGACTGCTTCCAGGAGAAAAAAATTATTCAGGCAGCCTACACATTTGAACAGACAAGAACTTATGAAGCACCACAGTTTGTGAAGGAGGGAAGATAGTTATGGCAAAGCAGTATGAGACAGTCATTGGACTTGAGGTTCACGTAGAACTTGCGACAAAGACAAAGATTTTCTGTGGTTGCAGCACCCAGTTCGGAGGTGCGCCAAATACCCACACATGTCCGGTATGTACTGGTATGCCAGGTTCCCTTCCGGTACTGAACAGACAGGTAGTAGAGTATGCAATGGGAATCGGACTTGCAACTCACTGTGATATTACAAGAGTATGCAAGTTTGACCGTAAGAATTACTTCTATCCGGATAACCCACAGAACTATCAGATTTCCCAGTTATATTTACCGATCGCAAGAAATGGTTATGTAGAGATCGAAGTTGGCGATACGAAGAAAAAAATACGGATCCATGAAATGCATATGGAGGAAGATGCCGGTAAGCTGATCCATGACGAGTGGGACGATACATCACTGGTAGATTACAACCGAAGCGGTGTACCGCTTGTGGAGATTGTATCGGAGCCGGATATGCGCTCTTCTGAGGAAGTTATTGCATATCTGGAAAAACTTCGTACAACGATTCAGTATCTTGGTGCTTCTGACTGCAAATTGCAGGAGGGCTCTATGAGAGCGGACGTGAACCTGTCCGTTCGTGAAATGGGAACCAGTGAATTCGGAACAAGAACGGAGATGAAGAACCTGAACTCCTTTAAGGCAATTGCAAGAGCCATCGAAGGAGAACGGGAGCGTCAGATTGAGCTTCTGGAAGCCGGAAAGAAAGTTGTTCAGGAGACGAGACGCTGGGATGACAACAAAGAATCATCACATGCAATGCGTTCCAAAGAAGATGCACAGGATTACCGTTACTTCCCGGAACCGGATCTTGTCCCGATTGTTATCAGCCAGGAATGGATTGACCGGGTTAAGAAACGACAGCCGGAATTTCGTGAGGAAAAATTAAAGCGTTACAAGAAAGAGTTCGATATTCCACAATATGATGCAGAAATCCTCACAGAATCTAAACATATGGCGGATATCTTTGAAGAAACAACTGCTTTATGTGGAAAACCTAAGAAAGTTTCCAACTGGCTCATGGTGGAGACGATGCGGCTCTTAAAAGAACATAACATGGAATCAGAAGATATTACATTTACACCGGAGAACCTTGCGAAACTAATCGAGCTTGCAGATGCAGGAACAATCAACAGCTCGGTGGCGAAAGAAGTTTTTGATCATGTGTTCGAGGAAAATGTAGATCCAGAAAAGTATGTTGAAGAACACGGGCTTAAAACGGTCAATGACGAAGGAGCACTTATAGAAGTTCTCAAAAAAGTTATTGCAGATAATCCACAGGCTGTAGTAGACTATAAGGGTGGAAAAGAGAAGGCACTTGGAGCGTTGGTAGGTCAGACGATGAAAGCAATGAAGGGGAAAGCAAATCCCGGACTGGTCAACCAGAAGCTTCGTGAGATGTTAAAGTAAAAAGAGTGACCTGGCTTTTGCCAGGTTACTTTTATGCACGGAATAAATAATTATAAAAACAAAAGAGTATATAAGGAGGTCGCCATGGGAGGATTTTTTGGTGTAGCATCAAAGCAGGACTGTGTCCTGGAATTATTTTACGGAGTAGACTATCACTCACATCTTGGTACAAGACGAGGAGGAATGGCAGTTTATGGAGAGGATGGATTTTACCGTGCCATTCATAATATAGAGAATTCTCCATTCCGTACAAAGTTTGATCATGATGTGGCAGAAATGAAAGGATATCTTGGAATCGGCTGTATTTCCGATTATGATCCGCAGCCACTTCTGATTCAGTCACACCTTGGAAGCTTTGCAATCACAACAGTCGGAAAAGTTAATAACTATGAGGAACTATTAAAAGGTCTGTTTGAGAAAGATCATTCACATTTTCAGGAGATGACTAACGGGCAGATTAATGTGACAGAGCTTGTGGCGGCGCTTATTTGTGAGAAAGAGTCCATAGCAGAAGGAATCAAATATGTACAGGACGTAGTTGATGGTTCTATGACGATGCTGGTCATGACAAAAGAAGGAATCTATGGTGCAAGGGACAGGTATGGGCGAACACCACTTGTGATAGGTAAGAAGGATGATTCCTACTGTCTTTCATTTGAAAGTCATGCTTATATTAACCTGGGCTATACTGATTATAAGGAACTGGGACCTTGCGAGGTCGTCTATGTGACATCGGAGGGAGTAGAAGAAATACGCCCGGCAAGAACTGGCAAGATGAAGATCTGTTCTTTCCTGTGGGTATACTATGGATATCCGACTTCTGCGTATGAAGGGGTAAATGTTGAGGAAATGCGTTACCGTTGCGGAAGTATGCTGGCAAAGCGTGATGGAGATAGTGTGCATCCGGATATTGTAGCAGGTGTGCCGGATTCAGGTATTGCTCATGCAATCGGATATGCAAATGAATCAGGAATTCCGTATGCAAGACCATTTATCAAATACACACCGACATGGCCGAGATCATTTATGCCGACCAACCAAAGTCAGCGTGACCTAATCGCGAGAATGAAGCTGATCCCTGTACAGGCTCTGATCGAAGACAAGAAATTACTCTTGATCGATGACTCGATCGTCCGTGGAACACAGCTTCGTGAGACAACAGAGTTTTTATATAGAAGCGGAGCGAAGGAAGTGCATATCCGCCCGGCATGTCCACCGCTTCTTTATGGATGTAAATACCTGAACTTCTCAAGATCGAAATCCGAGATGGATCTGATCACGAGAAGAGTCATTCAGGAGCAGGAAGGCGGAGAAGTATCTGCAGAGGTATTAAAAGAGTATTCAGATCCATGCTCCGACCGCTATGCAAATATGATCGAAGAAATTCGAAGAATCCAGAACTTTACGTCACTAAGATACCATAGACTGGACGATCTTTTAGAGTCTATTGGAATTGATCCAAGTCAGGTATGTACGTATTGCTTCGATGGGCGGGAGTAATTTTCGAAAAGTTCAGTTGAAATTATATAACATAATAAAAATCCAGACTATTTTATCCTCCGCAGAGCGAGACATTACAATGAGCCTGATAAAGCAGGAAAAGTGCAAGTAAAGACTTTCACTTTTCCTACAGTCTCATTTACATCGCTCTGAAGTCGAGAAAAATAGTCTGGATTTTTTATAGTTATTGGCGAACTGAAACTTTTCACAAGTTATGCGCCGAAAGAAGTGGAAAAATAATGCATTCAGTCAGAAAAATCAGGTGGATTTTCTGTTCTGCAGTTTCCCGGCAGTATATAATCAATAAAACTTACATGCTGACACGAAGTTGCGGGATAATATGCAAAAATACAGGTCATTCTATCCGACTACAGAGCGATGGAGATGAGACTAGAGTTCGAGTGAAAGCCATTGCTTGCACTCGAACTGTTTTAATAGGCTCAGCGGAATGTTCCGCTCTGGGAGGATAGAATGACCTGTATTTTTGTTAATTATGACTGCAATGCTCTTAATACACTACTTTCGGCTTCTATCTGGCTTTTGAGTTCGAGGATAAGTGTGCATTGCTGACGGATGTCTGCGGAGCGAATCTCGCATTGTTCTTTGATTCTGTGCAGACGTTCTGCATAGAGCTGGACGCTGTGATTATCAAGAGGCTTGTCTTTTAGCATGGCTTCTTCTAACACGGCTTTCTGATACATTTTCTCAACAGTTTCTAATTGTTTCAGCAGTTCTGGTATTTTCTTCAAATATTCCCCGTATACTTCCAGTTGCTGACATTCTTTTTGAGTGTTCATAAGTAATTCCATGGCAAACTCCAATCTTTATAATTTATAGAAAAATGACATTAGTAGTTCTTAATAATAGTATAAAGTACTTGGAGATGAAATGCATTATGATTTTATTTTTTTGCTGCTGTAAAATTAACGTGTGAATTTTATTGTAAAGAAGAAAAAGAATTGTTATACTAAGAAAAAGAACTGAAAGGAAGCGGTGAAGATGCCAAATATAAAACCAATTTCTGATTTGAGAAATTATACAGAAGTATTAAAAGAAACAAGTGAAGGTGCTCCGGTATTTTTGACTAAAAATGGCAGAGGTGAGTACGTGATCTTGGATATGAAAGATTATGATAGAATGAAAGCAGAATTAGCATTGATGGCTGAATCAGGGAAAGGTGAAAAATCGGTAAGGGAAGAGGATTGGCTGTCAACGGAAGTGGAGGAAGACTATGAGTAGTTTTGTGTCCCTTGAGGATGTGAAGAAAATATATCAGATGGGTGAGGTGCAGATTATGGCCGCGGCTGGTATTGATTTCCAGATTGAGAAGGGAGAATTTGCGGTTGTGGTAGGACCAAGTGGTGCCGGAAAGACGACAGTATTGAATATTCTTGGAGGAATGGATACGGCAAGCTCTGGTCGAGTAATCGTAGATGGAAAAGATATTGCACAGTATTCACCGAGACAATTGACTGCATATAGAAGAGATGACATTGGTTTTGTATTTCAGTTTTATAATCTGATCCCGAACCTGACTGCTCTTGAAAATGTAGAATTAGCTCTTCAAATTTGTAAGAATCCGATGGATGCCCAGGAGGTTATGGAAGATGTAGGACTTGGTGAGCGCCTGGATAATTTCCCGGCGCAGCTATCTGGTGGAGAACAGCAGAGGGTTTCCATTGCAAGAGCACTTGCAAAGAATCCGAAGCTTTTGCTGTGTGACGAGCCGACAGGAGCGCTGGATTACAATACAGGTAAAGCAATCTTGAAGCTTCTTCAGGATACTTGCAGGGAAAAGGGGATGACCGTAATTCTGATCACACACAACTCTGCAATTGCGCCAATGGCGGACCGTGTCATTAAGATAAAGAATGGTATGGTATCAGAGATGACAGTGAACGAACACCCAGTTCCAGTTGAGATGATTGAGTGGTAAAGAGAGGCATTACATATGAAAATGAAACCAACGAGCAAAGATTTTTATATGGAGATTCGAAAGAGTCCGGGGCGATTCCTGTCTATTTTATTTATAGTGGCACTGGGCGTTGCATTTTTCTCAGGAATTCGTGCATCGGAGCCGGATATGAGACTGACGGGAGATGCATATTTTGATGAAAGCAATCTTATGGATATCAAAGCGCTCAGTACATATGGTGTGACACAGGACGATGTGGACGCGATTTCGAAAATCGACGGAGTAGAACATGCAGAGGGTGCGTACAGCGCGGACTTCATGCAGATCGTAGATAAGAAACAAAAAGTTCTGCATGTGATATCTTTACAGGATGAGATGAATCAGGTGAAGTTAAGTGACGGACGGATGCCCCAAAAAGCAGGGGAATGTCTGGCAGACCAGGACGCAGGATATAAGGTTGGAGATACCATTAAATTGCGTTCCGGAACGTCTGATGAGGTTACAGATACTCTGACGACAGATACGCTGAAAGTTGTCGGCCTTTGCAGCAGTCCGATGTACATTTCTTATGGACGTGGAAGTGCAACGATTGGTACCGGAACTATCAGTGCATTTGTTATGGTGCCGGAAGAGACCTTTGATATGGACGTATACACGGAAGTATATGTACAGGTCAAAGGTGCAAAAAATGAAGTAGCATTTACGGACGGATATGATAAGAAAGTAGAGAAAGTCCTGAATCAGATTGAAGATGTTACTGATGAACGTGCCGAAATTCGAAAGCAGGAGCTGGTAAATGAAGCACAAGAGAAGATTGACGAGGCGAGAGAAGAACTGGAGCAGGGCAGAGCGGACGCAGCTTCGGAACTTGCAGATGCGGCGGCTAAGATAGCGGACGCCGAGGAGCAGTTGACGAGTGGAAAAGCACAGATCACCAGTGGTAAAAAGCAGATTGCCAGTGCTAAGAATACATTGAGTAAAAAAGAAAGAGAGCTGGAACAGGCACAGAATCAATATAATGCCGGACTTGCACAGCTTCAGGAAGGTGAGGCTCAATATGAAGCCGGACTTGCACAATATGAGGCTGCGAAGCCGGAAGCTGAGGCGAAGATCCAGACTGGAAGAGAAGAGATTGAGAAGAAGAAACAGAAACTTGCGGAAGCACCGGCACAGTTAGAACAGTTGAAGCAAATGGTTGCAGGATTAGAGCAGAAACAGACAGCAGGGATTATTACGGAGAAAGAAGAAGCAACTTTAAAAGAGTTGAAGGAAAATAAAATCCCACAGCTAGAATATTTCATTGCAAATGGTGAACAGCTCATTGCATCTGGCGAGGCCGAACTGGATGCTGCCCAGAAGCAGCTTGATGACACTGCAGCAACTCTGGCTCAGACGAAGTCAGAGCTTGACGCTGCGAAGGCTTCTTTAAATGGTGTTCCGCAGCAGCTTGCAAGTGGAAAATCCCAGATTCAGTCCGGATGGGCTGAAATTCGAAAGCAGGAGAAGAAGCTGGAAGAGGGAGCAGCAGAAATCGCGGAAAATGAAGCGAAAGTTGCAGAGGCAAAAATTGAGTATGCCAATGGTGAAGAGGAGGCTGCCCAGAAGATTGCAGAAGGCGAGCAGAAAATTGCGGACGCAGAGGCAAAGGTTCAGGATATCGAAAAACCAACCTGGTATGTCTATGACCGTGATACTTTGACTGAGTATTCCGGGTACGGAGAAAACGCGGAGCGTCTAGGTGCGATTGGCCGTGTCTTCCCGGTATTATTCTTTCTTGTCGCGGCGTTGATTAGTCTGACTAGCATGACGCGAATGGTAGAAGAGCAAAGAACCGCAATCGGAACCATGAAAGCACTTGGATATAGCAAGATGTCCATCGCGAAGAAATATCTTGGATATGCGTTGATCGCGACAGCAGGCGGCAGTGTATTGGGTGTGCTGATTGGTGAAAAGATATTGCCATATATCATTGTCTATGCATATGGAATATTATATCAGCATATTACACATATTCTGGTCCCATACCAATGGATCTATGCCTGGATGGCAGCGGCGGCAGCAATTGTATGTACAATGGCAGCAACATTTTTTGCGTGTTACAAAGAACTTGTAGCACAGCCGGCAGTACTGATGCGCCCACCGGCACCTAAAAATGGACAAAGAGTTTTCTTAGAAAGAATAAAATTTATTTGGAAACATTTAAGTTTCACATGGAAGTCTTGTATTCGTAACTTAACCAGATATAAGAAACGTTTCTTTATGACAGTTTTTGGAATTGGCGGTTGTATGGGATTGATGCTGGTTGGATATGGAATCAAAGATTCCTGTTATGAAATTGCAGAACTGCAGTTCCGGGATATTCAGATGTATGATGGAAGTGTCTACCTGAAAGAAGACATTTCAGATGAGATAAGACAGAATCTCCTGGATTATATGAAGGACGATTCGGACATCAGTCATTATATGCAGACCAGCATGAAGAATGTAACACTTGTCAATGGAAAGAATAAACGTGATACTTATCAGGTCGTATTTTCGGAACCGAAAGACGTAAAAGATTATTTTGATTTCCACGACCGGAAATCAAAAGAGGAATATACGCTCGATGATGAAGGTGTCATTATTTCTGAGAAAACCGGAAAGCTTTTGAATGCAAAAGCAGGGGATACCATTGAAATTAAAGACGAAGAGAATGGTAACAAGAAAGTAAAAATTGCTCATATTTGCGAGAACTATATGGGACACTATATTTTCTTCACTCCTTCTTATTATGAAAAAGTGTATGGTGAGAATTCGGAATATAACAGTATTTTCTTTGCAGGACAAAAAGGAGATACGCAGGAAGACTATAACAAGATTGGTGAAGACATTCTGACTCAGGACGGAGCGCTTAGCGTCAGCTATATGCGTGATATTGAAAAACAGTTGGACGATATGCTAAAAAGTCTGAATCTGGTTATTGTAGTACTGATCATTTCTGCAGGAATGCTTGCATTTGTCGTACTATATAACCTTAATACTGTTAATATCACGGAGCGGCAGAGGGAACTGGCGACCTTGAAAGTGCTAGGATTTTATGATCTGGAAGTGGCAGAACACGTATATCGTGAAAATGTACTTTTGACATTCATCGGAGCGGCGGTAGGAGTGGTGCTTGGAAAATTCCTGCATGCCTTTATCATTGATACGGTGGAAGTGGACACAGCCATGTTCGGAAGAAATATTAACTTTTCAAGTTACGTGTACAGTCTGCTGTTTACAATTCTGTTTTCATTGATCGTAAATGGAATTATGTATTTTAAATTGAAGAAGATTGATATGGTAGAATCACTCAAGAGTATTGAATAAATGGAATTGAAGCCAAGATGTAAGAAAAACTCCTTCCATGGATAAACTGTGGAAGGAGTTTTTATAATCATATATCAAAACTATTCCATATCAAAATCAAGCTCCTGACTGGCAAAGAATTTCTGGACATATTCGTCCCAGGCTTTTTCTACGCTTTTATCCATGGTAAATGTATTCATGGAAGTCCCGGTGATGCATTGAAGTGCCAGTCCGTCATAGCGAAAATTAAGATATAGTCCTTGGATTTCCTCAGGGCGGTAGGTCAGATCATGCTCAGTGAGAAAGGCTTCGAACTGATCTTTTGCTAGAGATAATATGAATTTGAAATTTAACGGAGTTATCTTTCCGCGGATTACCTGGAAGAAAAAATCGCGCACTTCTCCCCAGGTAGAATACTCCTTTTCAAAAGCTTCATCAAAAAAGTCTTTATGGATTCTACCATCTACCTGGAAGCGGTTAAAGGTAGTTACTTCCCCCTCGATCAAGGAGAATGTATCAAATGTTGGTTTTAAAAGCAGGTGGGACATACAGACCTTTGCTTTCAGATTAAGAACGATCATAGTGAAAACCTCTCTGGATAATTATTAGAGATATTATAGCATAATTTCTGTAGCATTATAATTCTAATTTATCAAAAAGTTTTTCTTCCTAAAATGTGAGTTTATTGACAGAAAAGTGAACTGGACATATGATATAAGTGTCAATTGATACTATTGGAGGCGATGGATTGGCAGAAGATCCAGAATGGTTCTTGTTAAGAATTTACAAGTAAGAGAGGAAAAAACTTGGGGAAAAAGACAATAGAAGAAAATATGATCACGGAGGGGATTATCTGGAAGCAGCTTCTGATATTTTTCTTCCCGATCATGCTGGGAACTTTAATCCAGCAATTATATACAACTGTGGATACGATTATCGTCGGACGCTTTGTGGGAAAGGCGGCATTAGCCAGCGTAGGCGGTCCGGCGGCTGTTTTATCAACGATTGTTGTTACATTTTTTAATGGACTGGCAAATGGAGCGGCAGTTGTCATTGCGCAGTATTATGGAGCAAAAGACAAAGGAAGACTGCATACAGGGCTTCATACTGCATATTTATTTTCCATTGTGGTCAGTCTCGTAATATCTGTAGTGGGAGCAGTGCTGACACCATGGTTGCTTAAGATCATGAACACTCCACAGGATATGATGGCATCATCAACCACATATTTACGCATTTATTTTATGGGAATCTTATTTACGCTGGTCTATAATATGGGAGCGGCGATCATGAGAGCAGTCGGAGATTCCAAAAGACCGCTTCTTTATCTGGTGGTCTGTTGCGTACTGAATATAGGTTTGGATATATTCATGGTAGTTATATTAAAAATGGGAATTGCAGGGGCAGCACTGGCAACAGTATTTTCCCAGTGTGTCAGCGCATTTCTTGTGACCTGGTCTTTAACAAAAGACTATGATTCTATGAAACTACAATTCAGAGAACTTCGCATGGAAGCAAGTGTTCTAAAAAGAGAGTTGAAAATCGGTATACCGGGAGCTTTGCAGGCATGTGCTTATGGAGTGACCAATGTAGTCATTCAGGCATCAATCAATAGCTTTGGAACGGATACTGCGGCAGGATGGGCGGCTTATGGGAAATTAGATTTGATTTTCTGGACAGTATCCAGTGCACTGGGAGCGGCGGTCACAACATTTGTCGGACAGAATTATGGCGCAGGTAAGTGGGACCGGGTATATAAGAGTATCCGGGTAAACATTGGTATTTCTTATGTATTTACAGGTATGATCATCTTTACATTGTATGCATTTTGTGAGCCAATGTATCATATGTTCACAACAGATCCGAAGGTGATCGACATAGGTGTGTATATGCTCCGGTTTCTGATACCGAGTTATCTGCTCAGCATTCTGCTTGAAAACCTGGACGGTGGACTTCGCGGAGTAGGAGACGTACTGTGGCCTACGATATTTACATTTGGAGGATTGTTTTTAATACGACTCCCGTGGGTTATGATTCTGACTCCGATTTATCATAAGGTGGAGATTTTGCTGATCAGTTATCCGATTGCATGGGGAGGAACACTTCTATTCGTAATACCGTATTATTTCTGGAAGAAGAAAAAGTGTTTCAACAAAATATGCAGTGAAAAATAAAGCGAAATTTATGGATTTTTGCGAAATAATTCTCAAAAGTCAAAAAATTCTTTACAAATAAGCAATAAAGTATTATTATACAAAAAAAGATAGAAATCTTCAGGGCAGGGTGAGATTCCCTACCGGCGGTAAAGCCCGCGAGCCGAGAGGTATGATTCGGTGAGATTCCGAAGCCGACAGTATAGTCTGGATGAGAGAAGAAGACGGTACATATAGTTTTAGTTATGAATGCGGTATCGAGGCTCTGAGATGGTAGACCATTTCAGAGTTTCTTTATTTTCAAAGATAATTAGTCATGAAGTTGTGATTAAAGTACCAGTGAACAAAACCCCTGTAGATTATCTGCAGGGGTTTTCTCGACTGAGATAAAAAGAAAGAAGGAATGTATGTGACAGACCAGGATTATATGAAACGTGCAATAGAACTTGCAAAAAAAGGAGAAGGATGGACGAATCCTAATCCGATGGTCGGAGCGGTCATTGTAAAGGATGGACGTATTATCGGCGAAGGCTATCATGCCAGATGCGGAGAGCTGCATGCGGAACGAAATGCAATTGCTTCTCTTACTGAATCAGCCGAAGGGGCAACGCTGTACGTTACATTGGAACCATGTTGTCATTATGGAAAGACGCCGCCGTGTACGGAAGCAATTTTAGAGCAGAAGATAAAAAAAGTGGTGATTGGATCCAGAGACCCCAATCCGAAAGTGGCAGGAAAGGGAGCAAAGATACTAAGAGATGCCGGTGTAACGGTTGTGGAAGATTTTATGAGAGACAAATGTGATGAATTAAATCCAATATTTTTTCATTACATAACGACCAAAACACCATATGTAGTTATGAAGTATGCAATGACGCTGGATGGGAAAATTGCAACAAAGACAGGAGCTTCAAAATGGATCACCCAAGAAGCCGCACGCAGAGAAGTACAGTATATGCGTCATCGGTATATGGGTATTATGGTCGGGATAGGAACGGTACTTGCGGATGATCCAATGCTGAATGTCCGGGTAGAGGGGCTTAAAAGTCCGGTCAGGATTATCTGTGACAGTAAGTTAAGAATTCCGCCAGATAGCCAGATTGTAAAAAGTGCGAGAGAGTACCGGACAATTGTAGCCTATGCAGATCCGGAAAATGTAGAGAAGAAAAAAGAAATTTTGCAGACAATGGGAGTGGAAACCGTATTTTGTCCGGATATGAAAAAACATGTTAATCTGAAGCATTTGATGGAGCATCTGGGAAAAGAAAATATCGACAGCATTTTACTGGAAGGTGGAGGAACTTTAAATGACAGTGCATTACGGGCCGGAGTTGTCCAGGAGGTGCAGGCATTTATTGCACCAAAAATCTTTGGCGGAACAGGAAGCCGGACTCCGGTGGATGGAATTGGGATAGAGCTTCCGTCTCAGGCAGCGGTACTAAAGTTCAAAGATATCTGCCAGATTGGAGAAGACCTAAAAATTACCTGTCAGGTCTTAAGAAAAGAACAGGAGGAATCATGTTTACAGGAATTGTAGAAGAAGTGGGAAAAGTCCGTTATATTCAGTTGAATGGAAATTCAGGAGTATTGGCGGTGAAGGCAGCAAAAGTATTGGAAGGTACGAAGATCGGAGACAGTATTGCGGTAAATGGAGTATGTCTGACAGTTACTTCCCTGCAACCTGACGGATTTACGGCAGATGTCATGGCAGAGACGATCAGAAGGAGCAGTCTTGGAAATTGTAAGATCGGAAGTTATGTAAATCTTGAACGGGCAATGGCAGCAGATGGAAGATTCGGAGGTCATATTGTGAGCGGTCATATTGACGGAACAGGAGTTATCAGGTCAATGATCCAAGAGGAAAATGCAGTCTGGGTATCCATTAAAACTTCACAGCGGATATTAGATCTGATCGTGGAAAAGGGGTCGGTCTGCATCGATGGAATCAGTCTGACGGTTGCGAAGGTAGACGATGAAGGGTTTCAGGTGTCAGTCATTCCACATACAGGGGAAGAGACGATACTCCTGAAAAAAGCATCCGGAGATCTTGTGAATCTGGAAAATGACATCATCGGGAAATATGTAGAAAAATTAATGGGGATTGGAAAAAAAGAAGAGTCCAAATTGGAACATGAGAAAAAGACAGGAATTACAATGGAGTTTCTGGAAGAATTTGGATTTTAAATATACAGCAACAAAAAAAAGAATAACGGAGGAAGAACAGATGGAACAAAAGTATCAATATAATACAGTAGAAGAGGCAATCCGGGATTTACAAGATGGAAAGATCATCCTTGTTACAGATGACCCGGACAGAGAAAATGAAGGAGACATGATCTGTGCTGCTCAGTTTGCGACCCAGGAAAATATTAATTTTATGGCAACGCATGCAAAGGGACTGATCTGTACGCCGATGAGCGCAGAACTGGCAGCAAAGCTTAATTTTCCACAGATGGTTTCAGAAAATACCGATAATCATGAAACAGCATTTACGGTATCGATTGATCACGTAGATACAACAACCGGTATATCGGCAGCAGAACGTGCATATACGATGATGAAATGTGTGGATGATACATCAAGACCAGAAGATTTCAGAAGACCGGGCCATGTATTCCCGTTGGTGGCAAAAAAAGGCGGTGTACTTGTGCGTAACGGTCACACAGAGGCAACGACAGATCTTGTAAGACTGGCGGGACTGAAAGAATGTGGTGTATGTTGTGAAATCATGAAAGAAGACGGAACGATGATGCGTACATCAGAACTCTGGGAGCTGGCTCGTAAGTATCATCTTACATTTATCACAATCAAAGATTTGCAGGATTATTTAAGAATTCATGAAAAGCATGTAAAAGAAGAGGCGGTGGCAGATCTTCCAACACAGTATGGAGAATTTAAGATTCATGGATATGTGAATGACATTACAGGAGAGCATCATCTTGCTTTGGTAAAAGGAGAAATCGGGGAGGGAGAAAATGTACTTTGCAGAGTCCATTCAGAATGCCTGACCGGAGATGCTTTTGGTTCTCTTCGCTGTGACTGCGGATTGCAGCTTCAGACGGCAATGCGCCAGGTGGAGGAAGAGGGAAGAGGAATCATTCTCTACATGAGACAGGAGGGAAGAGGAATCGGACTGATTAATAAGATCAAAGCATATGAACTTCAGGAACGTGGATATGATACAGTCGAGGCGAATGTTCAACTGGGATTTGCACCAGATCTCAGAGAATACTGGGTCGGAGCTCAGATTTTATCAGACCTAGGCGTGAAATCCTTAAGACTTCTTACTAATAACCCGGATAAAGTCTATGGGCTTCAGGATTTCGGACTGGAAATTAAGGAAAGAGTACCATTAGAGATCCAGCCACAAAAATATGATCTGAATTATATGAAAACAAAACAGGAAAAAATGGGACACATTTTCAAAGAGATACAATTATAAAAAAGAATGCAGGAGGAAGATGAATATGAAACAGATTCAGGTAATTGAAGGAAAAGTAGTAGCACCAGAGGGAATGAAAGTCGGAATCGTAGCGGCTAGATTTAATGAGATTATTGTCAATAAGTTATTAGGCGGAGCTGTTGACGGACTTGTGAGACATGGTGTAGAAGAAGAAAATATTACAGCAGCATGGGTGCCAGGAGCATTTGAAATACCGATCACAGCACAGAAAATGGCGCAGTCAGGAAAGTACGATGCAGTCATCTGCGTAGGTGCAGTTATTCGTGGGGATACATCCCATTATGACCTGGTGTGTAATGAATCAGCAAAAGGAATTGCACAGATCGAGCTTGCAACAGGAATTCCTGTTTTATTTGGAATCATTACAACCGAAAATATTGAACAGGCCATTGCACGTGCCGGAAGTAAAGCTGGCAATAAAGGTTATGACTGTGCGTTATCAGCAATTGAGATGGTGAATCTGATAAAACAGTTATAAAATTTGACTTTTATTCTTATACAAAGTAAAATAAACTATGTATGTCTTTTTAAGGATATACATAGTTTATTTGTTTATTGGAGAATGAAAATGTTTGAAAAGAATAAAGAAAAGATGAAGGAAAAAATGGAGCCGGATAAAGTACTTCGTTTTGCGATTGTTGCAGTAATCCTCTTGTTTTTGATCGGTGCGCTGATTATTGGAACAAGAATGATGAATCCGCGAGTGGATGCGACAGAAGGAGTAAAGAAACTGACAGAACTGGAAGATGCCAATGTTCAGAAGATTGATGCCCAGATCCAGGAATTAGAGCAGACAGAAGCAGATGAGGCGGCAGCGTGGAAAGCAAAGTCTGCAAAAGAAAAAATGGATGGCTGCATTGTGCTTGGTGACAGTACTGCACTTGGCTTCAGACAGAATGACATCCTGAGTAAATCACAGGTGAAGTCAAAGGATGGAGCAACAGTCAGCGATGCGGAAGGTTCCGGATTAAATGAGCTTTTGACGGCCGTAACAGAAGCTGAGACTGCACCACAGAAGCTTATCCTCTGTATCGGAAGAGGAGATGTAGCAGTCAGTGGAGAGACAGCGGATGCATTTGCGGCGAATTACAAAAGCTTTATTGAGCAGGTGAAAGCAGCATTGCCGGATACGAAAATTTATGTATGCAGTATCCCGGCATACCTGTCACTGACAAGTACAGGTGATGCGACAGGTTCAGCCGATTCAGATACTGATTCAGATGCTAAAGATACAACTGACAACTCGGATTCTAAGAGCAACACAGATTCTAAGAGCAGTACAGATTCTAAGAGCAGTACAGATTCTAAGAGCAATAGTGATACATCATCAGATGAGAGTAGTTTGTCTAAGATGAGTACCGCGCTGGATGTAACTTCATACAATGAAGCTTTGAAGGCTCTTTGTAAGGAAGAAAAAGTGAAATATGTAGACACAACAGATCTTACGGACGCTTCTTATTATGGGGAGGACGGAAGTACAATGACAAAAGCCTATTATGAGGCTTGTATTAATAAAATTCTGGAGGCAGCGTTTAGAAATTATGTTATTCAATAGTATCGCATTTATATGTGTATTTTTACCAGTTATTTTCATATTGTATTATCTGCTTCCGGGAAAGATAAAAGACATTGCCCTGGTTGCAGGGGGAGCAGTTTTTTTTGCATGGGGAGCCCCGGTCAATCTGGTTGTTCTGGCGTTTTTTATATTGTTTAATTATGCTGTGGGAATTCAGATGGAAGGCTACATGCGAAGAAGACGGAGTACGGAGCAGTTATTTGCCGGAAGCATACTGATCAATATTATAGTATATGTGTTCTTTGCATTTATTGGACAACGTGTGGGCTTTATCTCGGAAGTGCCGGTCGGAATAGGAATCTGCATCTTACAGGTGCTTTCTTATCTGATTGAGATTCACCGGGGAAATGTAAAGGCTCAGAAAAGTATTCTGGATTTTGCTGTTTACATAGCAATGTTTCCGTTGTTCCTGGCAGGGCCGGTCGTAAAATATCCGCAGATCCGAAAGGAATTAAAGACTCGCAAATTGTCTTGGGCAAAGGCTGGCGAAGGAATTGCTTTATTTGTATGTGGTTTTGCAAAGAAAGTTATCATTGCAGATTACCTGGCAGATTCATTCACCAAGATCATGTCTTTGAAGGCAGGTGAGTTGTCTGTGTTTGGCGCATGGCTGGGATGTGCGATTTTCATGTTCCAGATTTACTTTGCGTTCAGTGGATATTGTGATATGGCAGTGGGACTTTGTAGAATGCTTGGATTTGATGTGAAGAAAAATTTCCGCTATCCATATGTAGCACGCAACATAACAACATTTGTACGCCGTTTTAACAGCTCTGTTTTTGCATGGTTCTGGGATTACATCTGTGAACCACTCTGGGGCGGCTGGCTTGGAACACTTGTATCCGGAATTCTGATGGGACTTTGGTATGCAGGTATGTGGAAGAATGCACCGTGGCAGGTAACGGTCACAGGTGGATTGCTCTGGGGTATCTACCTTGCGTTCTGGCAGATCGTGGAGCGTTATGCATTGCCATTTTTAAAGAGATTACCACCTGTGCTGGGGCAGATTTATACATGGTTTTTTACAGCACTTGGCTGGGTATTTTTCTTCGGTAAGACACCGGCAGCGTCAGTTGGTTATCTGAAAGTGATGTTTGGATTTGGCGGAGGCGATGTGGTTGGTGTCATGGGAAGATATCTTTTCCTTGGAAATGTGTTCGTTCTTGTAGTGGCATTTCTTGCAAGTACACCACTTCCGAATCTTATCTGGAAGAAGATTCTTGTATTTGGAAAGAAAGATAAAAAAGAAAAGAATAAAAAACGTCTGGAGCGAGGCAGAAGTGCAGTATTTGTATTCGCAGCCGTGATCGTGATCCTGTGTCTTGTGAATGTGACAGGAGCAGGAAGGACATTTTTCAAAGAGACGATGAAAGATACCCAGGCGAAACTGGATACAGTTCTTGGAAGACGGGACGTGAACGATGTGTACCGAGGAAAGAACCAGCATCTTTTGGCAGATATTAACAAGCTGGACGAAAAGAAGGTTCAGGCAAATGTAGACGCAATTACAGCGCTTGCCGAGGATTATTCCGATGTGCCGATGTATATGGCACTGATTCCGGACGCTGCAAATGTATGGGCAGATAAGCTTCCTTCTTATGCTCCGGTGGAAGATCAGACAGTGCAGATTGCACAGATTCAGAGCATGCTTGGAGACAGTGTGAACTGGATTGATGCACAAGGTGTTCTAAATGCGAATAAAGATAAGGAAATTTATTATCACACAGATTCCCGCTGGACAACGCTTGGAGCTAGTCTTGTATGGCAGCAGATTGCTTCAGATCTGGGGCTTGACACTTCGAAAGCACCGGCTTTAAAACCTTATGTAGTGACCGGTGATTTCAGTGGAAATCTTTCCCGAACAAGTGGATTTGAAAGCGGATACCGTGAACCGATTTACGCATATTTAACGGAAAATGCTTCTGATAACACGCAGATGGTGGCAAGCTATGAGTCTGAGGGCATAAAGACAGCAGAGCTTTATGACCGTACAAAACTGGACGAACCTGATGCGTATGAAGTATTTCTCGGTGGAGATTATGATAAAATAGATATCCGCACGACAGCAGACAGCACGGACCGGCTGCTTCTGGTGAAGGATTCCTTTGCAGATTGTATGATTCCATTTTTAATTCCATATTACAGGGAGATCATCGTGGTAGATGCAGATTATTATCAGAAGCATGTGTCGGATCTGTTAGATAAGAATAAAATTACAAGTGTGCTGTTTTTGTACGATTGCAATCATTTTGTACAGGATGACAAGCTGAGTAGTATTTTGACAACGGATAAGGCAGAATAGGAACTGCAAAGTAATTGGAGTGTTAGGAAATGATAAGATTAAATAAATACCTCAGTGAGGCAGGTATCTGCTCCAGAAGAGAGGCAGACCGTCTCATAGAGGCGGGACGTGTGACGGTGGATGGCGTGCAGGCTGTACCTGGCATGAAAGTGTCAGAGGAGCAGAAAATCTGTGTCGGGAAAAAAGTGATCCAGGGTGCAGAACAGAAGGTTGTTCTGGCAGTCAACAAACCGGCAGGCATCGTGTGTACCGGGGATATGAAAGTGAAAAATAATATCATACGTTTCCTGCATTATCCGGTGCGGGTGACCTATGCAGGAAGACTGGATAAAGATTCGGAAGGCCTTCTTATTATGACAAATGACGGAGAACTGATCAACAGTATGATGCGGGCGAGATATCATCACGAAAAGGAATATCATGTCCGCGTGGATAAAGAAATCACTTCAGAATTTGTGCGGCAGATGTCAGAGGGTGTGCATATACAGGACGTGGAAAAGAATCTGGATGCGATAACAAGACCGTGTGAGGTAAAGCAGATTGGAAAGTACACATTTTCCATTATTCTGACACAGGGGCTGAACCGTCAGATCCGGAGAATGTGCGAAGCACTTGGATATAAAGTGACAAAGCTTGTAAGAATAAGAATTATGAATGTAGAACTGGGAAGCTTAAAGAGTGGAGCAGTGCGAAAAATAGAAGGACAGGAGTTAAAGAAGCTATATGAACAGGCAGGAACGCATGAAGGAACTGGTGGAGCTTTTAAATAAAGCATCAAAAGCATATTATCAAGACGCAGAAGAAATCATGAGCAACTATGAGTACGACAAGCTTTATGATGAACTTCAGGAATTGGAGCGTGAGCTTGGGATCACACTTTCCAACAGTCCGACGGTGCGAGTCGGATATGAAGTGGTCAGTGAACTCCCAAAAGAACGGCATGAAAGCCCAATGCTTTCTTTGGACAAGACGAAAGATGTAGAGGAATTAAAGAATTTTGTGGGAGATCAGAAGGCACTGATGTCCTGGAAAATGGACGGACTTACCATTGTTCTGACTTACCGGGGCGGACATCTTTTTAAAGCAGTCACCCGTGGAAATGGAGAAGTAGGCGAGGTCATCACAAACAATGCAAAAGTCTTTAAAAATGTACCGCTTCAGATTAGCTATCAAGGTGAGCTGATACTGCGCGGCGAAGCAGTGATTGGCTATAAAGATTTTGAGAAGATTAATGAACAGATTCAGGAAGCAGAAGCCAAATATAAAAATCCGCGTAATCTCTGTAGCGGTTCTGTACGTCAGCTGAACAGTGAGATTACAGCAAAAAGAAATGTAAAATTCTATGCATTTACACTGGTCAGTGCAAAAGATGTGGATTTCCATAATTCCAGAGCTTGTCAGATGGAATGGCTGAAAGAGCAGGGATTTGAAGTAGTAGAATACCACGAAGTAATAAGAGACACAGTAGAGGCGGAAGTTATTAAATTTTCAGAAAAAATTGCCGAGAACGATTTCCCGTCCGACGGACTTGTGTTAGTATATGATGATATAGCGTATGGAAGATCACTGGGGCGGACGTCTAAGTTTCCACGAGATTCATTTGCATTTAAATGGGCTGATGAGATTCGCCAGACAAAGCTTCTGGAGATTGAGTGGAGTCCATCTAGAACAGGACTCATCAATCCGGTCGCTATCTTTGAACCGGTGGAGCTGGAGGGAACAACAGTGAGCCGTGCCAGTGTCCACAACATCAGTATTATGGAAGAACTGGAGTTAGGTGTGGGTGATGAGATTGAAGTTTATAAGGCGAATATGATCATTCCGCAGATTGCACAGAATCTGACACGAAGTGGTGTGAAAGATATTCCGGAAGTCTGTCCGGTCTGTGGAGGCAAGACAGAAATCCGCCAGGTCAGCAATGCAAAAGCACTGTATTGTACCAATCCGGATTGTCAGGCAAAGCATGTGAAAGCATTTTCGCTTTTTGTAAGCCGTGACGCTTTGAATATTGAAGGATTGTCAGAGGCAACGCTGGAGAAGTTCATTGACCGTGGATTTATTAAGGAATTCACAGATATTTTCCATCTGGACAAGTGGCAGGACGAGATTCAGACTATGGAAGGCTTTGGAGAAAAGTCCTACAAGAACCTGATCGCAAATGTGGAGAAAGCACGAGTGACGACACTTCCGAAAGTCATCTATGCACTTGGAATTCCGGGAATTGGTCTTGCAAATGCGAAGGTCATCTGCAGAGAATTTTCCGGTGATATGGATCGTATGATTCATGCTACTGCAGAAGAACTTGCAGAGATTCAGGGAGTAGGCGAAGTACTTGCCGGCGCATTTGTAACTTATTTTCAGGATAAGAAGCATGTAGAAAGCTTAAAGCGACTGATTGCAGAGCTTGAGATTCCAAAGGAAGAAGAATCAGAGAGTCAACAGATCTTTGCCGGAGTGAACTTTGTTATTACCGGAAGTGTGGAACACTTTGCAAACAGGGGAGAGGTCAAGGAACTGATTGAGAGTCTGGGAGGAAAAGTTACGGGATCTGTCACTTCCAAAACAAATTACCTAATCAATAATGATGTGACATCAACTTCATCAAAGAATAAAAAAGCAAACGAACTGGGAGTTCCGATTATTTCGGAGGAGCAGTTCATTAAGATGGTAGAGGAACAAAAGTAGGAAAGAAGGGAAAGAACCATGTCTGAACAGGATTATGTAGATACAATTGATAACAACGATAATAATAGCAATGACAATCATAACGATGACGAATATGAGAAAGTCTGCTTTGTCTGTCACAGACCAGAGAGTGTGGCTGGAAAGATGATCAATCTTCCGAATAATATGTGTGTGTGCAGCGACTGTATGCAAAAGAGTTTTGATGCTATGAATAATATGAACTTCGGTGGTGCTATTGATTATAGCCAGCTTATGAATATGCCGGGAGTTCAGTTCTTAAATATTGATGATATGAGCCAGCAGATTCCAAAGCAGCAGCGCGTGAAGAAGAAAAAAAAAGGCGAGGAGGCAACGCCGCTCGTTGACATTCATAATCTTCCGGCACCGCATAAGATCAAGGCGAGTCTGGACGAGTATGTAGTGGGACAGGAATATGCCAAGAAAGTGATGTCTGTTGCTGTATACAATCATTACAAGCGTGTGGCAACGGATTCCATGGACGATATTGAAATCGAGAAATCTAACATGCTGATGATCGGACCTACAGGTTCCGGTAAGACCTATCTTGTCAAGACGCTGGCAAGAATTCTGGATGTGCCGCTTGCTATTACAGATGCCACATCTCTGACGGAAGCAGGTTACATTGGAGATGATATCGAAAGCGTTGTATCAAAGCTTCTGGCAGCGGCGGATAACGATGTGGAAAAAGCAGAACAGGGAATTATTTTTATTGATGAAATTGATAAGATTGCCAAGAAGAAAAATGCAAGTCAGCGTGATGTCAGCGGAGAGTCCGTACAGCAGGGAATGCTGAAGCTTTTAGAAGGAAGCGAAGTGGAAGTTCCGGTTGGAGCTAACAGTAAAAATGCGATGGTTCCGCTCACTACAGTCAATACAAAGAATATTTTATTTATTTGTGGAGGAGCATTTCCGGATCTGGACGGTATCATCAAAGAGAGACTCACAAAGCAGTCTGCAATTGGATTTGGCGCAGATCTGAAAGATAAATATGATCATGATAAGAAGATTCTTGAGAAGGTAACAACAGAAGATCTTAGAAACTTTGGCATGATTCCGGAGTTCCTGGGACGACTTCCGGTAGTCTTTACATTACAGGGATTGACAGAAGATATGTATGTGAAGATTTTGGAGGAGCCAAAGAATGCAATTTTGAAGCAGTATCAGAAACTTCTTGCACTGGATGAAGTGAAGCTCGATTTCACAGAAGGTGCATTACGTGCAATTGCGAAAAAGGCGATGGAGAAGGATACCGGAGCGAGAGCTCTTCGTGCGATTATCGAAGAATTTATGCTGGATATCATGTATGAAATCCCGAAAGATGACAGTATTGGTCAAGTGACGATCACACAGGAGTACATAGAAAATACTGGTGGTCCGATTATCACACTGAGAGGGCAGGAAGTACCGAGATTAGAAAGTCAGGCATAGATAGTAAGGCAGTTATAAAAATATAGAAGATAATGCATAATAATAAAATAAGAAAACATCTCATATACATATGAAAAGTATACGAGGTGTTTTCTTATTTATGAATGATAACTATGAAGAAATAAATACATTTCTAAAGACACAGAAAAATGCAAGAACCAATATTTTAAAGGAGAGAGTGAGAGCAACACAGCAGAAGGAGGAAGAGACAGGAGAAACTTCATGCCGTGAAAAAATCCTCTCGCAGAATTGTCAGGATTTTATTATCCCGAATTACCGGTCAGATCAGGAACTGGTCTATCCAAAGAGCCAGATTTGTGTGCAGAGTCTTGGCTTTGGCTATCGTGTAGCATATGTGGATCAAAGTCTTGTGGAAGAACTAAGCATTGCGGCTTATGGTTACAACAGCATTCCAAATTGCTATGCACTGTTGGATATGGAAGCTATGAATGAGACAGGAATCAGTGTGCTTCAGAATTATCCGGGACTGAATCTTCGGGGAAAAGGAATTATGATTGGATTTTTGGATACAGGAATAGACTATGAAAATGCAATCTTTCGAAATATAGATGGAAGCAGTCGAATCACAGCGATATGGGATCAGACTGACCAGAACGGTCAGCCGCCGGATTCATTTACATATGGAAGTGAGTATACGAATGATCAGATTGATCAGGCACTGAAAAGTGACAATCCAAAGGAAATTGTGCCAGTAAGCGATGAAAATGGACATGGTACATTTTTAGCAAGTGTGGCAGCAGGTGGAGAAAATATTCAGGAAGGATTTACCGGGGCGGCATCAGAGGCTGAAATTGCAGTAGTGAAATTAAAAGAAGCGAAAGATTATCTGCGAAAATTTTATGGAATACGACAGAAGGCGGTGTGTTATCAGGAGACAGATATTATGCAGGGACTTCGGTATCTGCATCTTCTGGCGCTGAAAAATCAGAAGCCCCTTGTTATGTGCGTGGCTCTTGGAACGAATCTTGGCGGACATAATGGAATGTCCAGTTTGTCGCAGATTCTCGGAAGCTATTCCAGACTGGTAGATCGATGCGTGGTTATCGGAGGAGGAAATGAGGCAAATGAACGACATCATTTTCAGGGACAACTGAATCAGGTAGGAGAGGTTCAGGAAGTGGAAATGCGTGTCGAAAGTGGAAATACGGGATTTGTAGCAGAATTATGGGGGACCATTCCAAATATCGTGACAGCGTATCTTATATCTCCATCTGGGGAGAGAAGTCCGGTGATTTCCATTCGGCAGGGAAGTCGCTATCAGCTTACATTTCCATTTGAGCAGACGGTTGTGGATGTGGAATACCGGTTGTTTTTGCGGGACGGAAGATCCCAGCTTTTGTTTTTGAAATTCGATCATCCGGCACAGGGTATCTGGAAGATAGGAGTACAGTCGCTGGGGCGTGCAGATGGAGAGTTTCACATCTGGCTTCCGGTGCGGGAATTTCTCGATGGAAATGTATATTTTTTGGAGGCAAGTCCGGACGTGACATTGACAGAGCCTGCGAATACCGATGATTCGATCACGGTTGCTTATTACGGGGGAGCAGATAAGAGTGTTGATATTAATTCTGGCAGAGGTTATACTAGAGACAAAAGAATCAAACCTGATTTTGCAGTTCCAGGAGTCCAGATTTTGGGAGCAGGGGTAAATGGAACATTTGTAAGGCGAAGCGGTTCCAGTGTGGCAACGGGAATTACAGCCGGAGCCTGTGCGATGATTATGGAATGGATTTTGAACCAGCCGATTCCGGCAGGAGTTACCACAAGTCAGGTGGCAAATATTATCATATTAGGAGCACAGCAGAACACATTTTCAGAATTCCCGAACCGACAGTGGGGCTATGGAACGATGGACCTGTATCAATCGCTGGACAGATTGAGAAGATTATAACAGATGGGAGAGGTACAATATGGCAGACTTTTTTGAGCAGTTAGGAAAGAAAATTTCAGATGTAGCAGATCTGGAATATATTTCTCTGTGCGAATCAATTGAAAAAAGAGAGGAAGAAGCAGCACAGTGCCAGGAGGAGATACGAAAAATTCAGGAGGTATAGCAGATGTTATTGATGGCAGCAGGAGGACTTCTTGTTGTGCTGTTGTGCGTGGACATGGGCATTAAGCAGTACATCGAGGAGAATTTTGAAGAAGAGGAAGAACGGGAGACAATTCTGGACAAAGTTGTGCTCCGGAAGGTTTATAATAAAGGCTTCTGTTTTAATACACTGGATAAGAAGCCGGAGCTGGTGAGAAAGACATCTGGTATCTTGTGTGCCGGGCTTGCAATTTATGATGCATGGCTCTTTCACAGAAAAGGAAAATGGCTCAGAAAATTCGGCATGGTATTTTTGACAGCCGGTGCAATCAGTAATACCTATGACAGACTGATTCGTGGAAAAGTCATTGATTATATCGGAATCCAGTGGAAAAACAGCAGATTTCGAAGACTCACCGCGAACCTGGCAGATGTGTATGTAGTAATGGGGGCAGCAGTGACAGGCGTAGCGAAGATATTCCGAAGATAGAAAAAGCATTCTTAAATAAAAATAGTGTGTAGGTCATTGCAAAGATAATCTACACACTATTTTTTATGATTATTTTAATTATGGTTTCAAGAATTATTTCTTATTGCTCTTTACTTCCTGAAGCTTCATAGCGCGAACCTTAAGCGGCAGTCCGAACAGATTGATAAATCCGTCAGCGTCGTGGTGGTCATAAAGGTCACCAGTTGTGAAGCTTGCAAGAGACTCATTGTAAAGTGAGTACGGTGAAGTTGTTCCGGCTTTGATGATGTTACCTTTGTAAAGTTTGAATTTCACTTCTCCTGTTACATACTCCTGAGTGGACTCAACAAATGCCTGGATTGCCTCGCGAAGTGGTGTAAACCATTTTCCTTCATAAACAACCTGAGAAAGTTTATTTCCCATATCTTTCTTAACTTCTGTTGTAGCACGGTCAAGAACTAACTCCTCTAACTGCTGATGTGCCTCGTAAAGGATTGTTCCGCCAGGTGTCTCATATACACCACGGGATTTCATACCTACAACACGGTTCTCTACGATGTCGCAGATACCGATTCCGTGCTTAGCACCGAGCTCATTAAGCTTCATGATAATCTCAGATACCTTCATCTGCTGTCCGTTTATACTTGTCGGTACACCTTTTTCAAATGTCATGGTTACATATTCACCCGCATCTGGAGCTTTTTCCGGTGTAACACCAAGTACGAGCAGATGCTCATAGTTTGGCTCGCAGGAAGGATCCTCAAGCTCAAGACCTTCATGGCTGATGTGCCATAAGTTCCGGTCACGGCTGTAGCTGTGGCTGGCATCAAATGGAAGGTCGATACCATGTGCTTTACAGTAAGCAATCTCATCCTCACGGGATTCCATCTTCCAGAGGTCTGTCATTCTCCAAGGAGCAATGATCTTGATGTCTGGAGCAAGTGCTGTGATACCAAGCTCGAAACGAATCTGGTCATTTCCCTTACCAGTAGCACCGTGGCAGATTGCTACCGCACCTTCTTTTCTTGCAATTTCAACTAATTTCTTAGCAATTGCCGGACGAGCCATAGCTGTTCCGAGTAAATATTTATTCTCATATACTGCATGAGCCTTTACACAAGGCATGATGTAGTTGTCGCAGAAATCATCAATGATATCCTCGATGTATAATTTGGAAGCACCAGCCATCTTTGCTCTTTCTTCCAGACCATCTAACTCCTCGCCCTGTCCACAGTTAATGCAGCAGCAGATTACATCATAGCCAAATGTCTCTTTTAACCACGGAATAACAGCAGTTGTGTCCAGTCCGCCTGAATATGCTAATACGACTTTTTCTTTCATTTTCGAAATCCTCCTAATGTATCATTTACTTTCTATTCTAATAAGAAAATATCTTATTTGCAATCGCAAATCATACTATACACCTAAATACATAAATATGCAAGAAAAAAATGGAAAAATCTTTTTAATATGCAAAATATGCATTGGAAATGTATAAAAACAGGGAGTTGTATAAATGAAGAAACAGGAAGAAAATAGTAAATACAAGAAAAATAAAGAAAATACAGAAAAAATATAAGCACTAACCCTATTAATATGATATGTAATATGTATAAATATTGACAATAAATATAAGATGGTTAATGCATTTATCAATTGGACGTGTCGAAAAAAAGAAATTAAAATAGAAGTTGTAATCTAAAGACGAGAGTTATGTTATTGGAGGAGGAAAAAATATGAATTTAACAGGCTCAAAGAAAACACTTGCACTGGCAGGTGTGATATGCGGACTTGTAGCAGCATGTCTTGCATATTTTGGTAACCCGGCAAATATGGCATTCTGTATCGCATGCTTTATCCGTGATACAGCTGGTGCAATGGGGATGCATCAGGCTGAAGCAGTAATGTATGCAAGACCAGAGATTATCGGTCTGATTCTTGGCGCATTTATTATTTCAATTGCGACAAAAGAATTCCGCTCTACAGGTGGATCTTCACCGATGATTCGTTTTGTACTTGGTGTGATCATTATGATCGGAGCACTCGTATTCCTGGGATGCCCACTTCGTATGGTACTTCGTATGTCAGCCGGTGATTTAAATGCATGGGTAGCACTTATCGGATTTATCCTTGGAGTAGCAACTGGTGTATTTGCTCTGAAACAGGGATTTAGCCTTGGAAGAGCACAGGCAACAACAAAAGCAAGTGGAGCAGTACTTCCGGTCATCGTTGTTGGAATTTTGATTCTTGCAACATGCACATCACTTTTGAAAGTAAGTGCGGCTGGTCCGGGAAGTTTACACGCACCAATCATTATGTCTCTTGTAGGAGGTCTGATCTTCGGAGCTATGGCTCAGAAATCAAGAATGTGCTTTGCAGGTGGAATCCGTGATGTCATTATTATGAAGAACTTTGATTTATTATCTGTTATTGGCGGACTTTTTGTTGTAATGCTGATCTTCAATATTGCAACAGGAAAATTTGTAGTAGGATTTAACACACCAGGAGTTATTGCACATTCTGAACACTTGTGGAATATCCTTGGTATGTATACAGTTGGATTTGCAGCAGTTCTTGCCGGTGGATGCCCACTTCGCCAGTTAATCCTTGCAGGACAGGGATCATCTGATTCAGGAGTTACAGTAATCGGAATGTTCGTAGGAGCAGCACTTTGCCATAACTTTGGACTTGCAGCAAGTGGAACAGCACTTAACCCAGAGACAAAAGCTGTTGTAGCCGGAGCAGTTCCAACTAACGGAAAAGTTGCATGTATTCTTTGCATTGTAGTTCTGTTCATCATAGCATTTACATGCAAGAGAGAGACAGCTAAGAAATAAGAACAGAAAGAAATTCAGATGAAATAATTATAACAGAATAGCTGAAAATAATGTCTGAAAGGAGTATATAGATATGGTAGAAGTAGATGCAAGAGGACTTTCCTGCCCAGAGCCGATCATGCTGACAGCAGAGGCTCTGAAGAACGAAAAAGGTCCAATTAAAGTATTGGTAAGTGAGCCGGTACAGAAAGAAAATGTTGAAAAATATGCAAAGAGTCAGGGAAAGAAACCAACATCAAAAGAAGTTGGGGACGAGTTTGAAATCGTCATTGAATAAGATTTTCTGATTTAGGCATCAGACGCATATGGAAGTTCAGGAGCAGTCGTGAAAACGGCTGCTTCTTTGCATATATCTACAGAAAAAGCTTGACATATATCGATTGCCGATATACTATGTAGATAACCGATATATCGATTGCCGATATAAAACATTGTTTTAATGATGAAAGTCAATTTATATCAGTTATATCGGATAAGATGTGTCGGCAGGGTAGATATGAATGCAAAAATCAGAACTGATTAAAAAGATTCTGAATTGAAAAAGAAAGGGGAGGTATAAAATGGCAGTAGATAAAAGCCTGGTGTCCGGAAGCACGATGATGTTGATTCTTAAGCTTCTGGAAGAGAAAGACATGTATGGTTATGAGATGATCGAGACTTTGAGGGAGAAGTCAGAGAATGTATTTGAGTTAAAAGCAGGAACATTATATCCGCTCCTTCATGGACTGGAGGAAAAGGAGTTTGTAAAGTCTTACGAGCAGGAAGCGGGTGGAAAGACAAGAAAGTATTATTCCATAACAAGAGAAGGAAAGAAGCAACTCCGTGCAAAAGAAAAAGAATGGAAAGAATACGCCGGAGCAGTGAGAAATGTTCTGGGAGGTGTATGCTTTGGATAGACAGGAATATTTGAAATCTTTGACGGAACAGATCCGTACAAAGCGTGCGCGAACCATGGTTGCGGAGGAAGTAGAAGCACATATTGAAGACCAGAAACAGGATTTCATGGCTCATGGATTAGGTGAAGAAGAAGCCGAGTCGATGGCTGTAGTAGAGATGGGAGATCCAGTGGAGGCAGGCGTGAAGCTTGACCGGGTGCACCGCCCGAAGATGGAATGGACAGTTCTGATGGCGATTTTAGTTATTAGTATTATGGGACTGATCTTACAGGCGGTAGTTACTTCGTCTTTTCCAACAATGAATATGAGTACACTGGAAGCTTTCAAAGATAACTTTTTATATGGTGGAATTTGGAGTGCAATGTTAATAGGAATAGCGGTCATGTTAGGAATCTGTTATCTGGATTATTCTATATTAGTAAAGTGGTCATTTCCAATTTGGGTAGTCATGCAGATACCGGCAGTCTTTTCTATAATTAGTAAGATCTTTTTTGATGAAACAATGTGGATTGGACCGATGGTCAATGGCAGAAGTATAGTTCAGATGTTATTGTCCTATCTGGTCATTCCCTTTTACGCAGGGACAATTTATCATTTCCGCAGAAAAGGAACGAAAGGACTGATCATTAGTACCGTGTGTCTTGGAATATCAGTACTTACCGATTTGATGATACCATTTATGTCATCTGCAGTTGTTACAGGAATTACAGGGCTGGTCTTACTGCATGTGGCGGTCTGTAAGGGCTGGTTTGGAGAAAATAAAAAGAAATTTTTGACCAGGATGTGGGGTGTGATTGGAATCTGCCTGCTACTGATGTCCGGAATAACATTTTGGGGTAATGGACGTTTCGTTACAGATTATCAAGTACATCGACTGGAAGCTTTAATTACCGGAGAACACTGGGATTATACAAGAGGTGCGGTTGCAGACGTAGCAAATGCTGCAAAAGATCCAAACTCAAGTAAATGGCATGAGTCGCAGTCTTCCGGAAAAATAGAAGTAACGGATCCATATAATGGTGCCACAGAAGTAGAAGCTGTCACGCTTTATAATTATGCAAGAAATGATTATATCTGGACATACCTGTTCCATTATTTTGGAAATGTAAAAGGAGTTTTTCTGGTTGTAGTATTTGCGGTATTTATGGCTCTATTGCTTCGAATGGCGGTAAAACAGAAGAATCGCCTGGGATATATGCTCAGCATCGGCTGTGTAATATTTTTGATTTTACAGTCACTGTTCTATATTGGAGTAAATGCAGGACTTTATCCGATTAGCGGAAATTATATGCCGTTTCTTTCTCATGGAAATATGAACATGATGATTACTTACTTTTATATGGGAATACTGTTGTCCGTGTACCGGAATACCAACGTCGTGAAAAATTAGTTGACAATATAGAAAAAGGCATATATCATATAAAACATATAGGAAAAGAAAGTATATGAAAGATTGGAGATGCCTGATATGACGAGAGCGGAAGCCTGGGAACTATTAACAGAATATAATCAAGACGAATTTCACTTGCAGCATGCACAGACAGTGGAGAAAACGATGCGCTATTTTGCAAAAGAACTAGGATATGGAGAAGAGGAAGATTTCTGGGGAATTGTAGGTCTCTTACATGACCTGGATTTTGAAAAATATCCAGAAGAACATTGTATCAAATCTCAGGAAATCATGCGGGAAAAAGGAATTGATGAGCGTATCATCCATGCAACAGCGAGTCATGGTTATACAATTACTGTAGACATCCAGCCGGAGCATGAGATGGAGAAGGTGTTATATGCAGTCGATGAATTGACCGGCCTGATTGGAGCAGTAGTGCTTATGCGTCCGTCAAAGAGTGTGCAGGATCTGGAACTTAAATCAGTAAAGAAAAAGTATAAGAGCAAGAACTTTGCAGCAAGATGCTCCAGGAAAGTAATTGAAAGAGGAGCAGATATGCTGGGTTGGACTTTGGACGAGCTGATTCAAAGAACCCTCGATGCATTGAAGACATTTCAGGAATAGGCGAAGAAATACTAAAATATAGGAAATTTAAGAGGTTAAAAGAGGATGCAGTATTCAAAAAATGAGTGCTGCATCCTCTTTTGCTATGGATAGTAAAATCATGCTGATAAGACTTAATGTCTGCTGTGGCGTGTGTTCGGTTAAATGTTCCCATTATTTTTCTGGAATGTCTTTTAAATCTTTGAATTCAGATGAATTCTTCAGTTTATTTAGGATAAAAATGGCAGAAATTTGATGTAGATGTAGTGTAACATAGGCAATATTCATTTGCGTGAAAAGATAACTTTGATAAAAAGTAATCGGTGATTATAAATGATAAATAAAAAACTCTATATATTTATAATATCAATATATAG
>OKSH01000533.1_pt1 | contig 40455 bp, 38 predicted proteins | sample 1601231 | NCBI WGS metagenome assembly OKSH01 (sample SAMEA3541596, study PRJEB24748) | human gut metagenome | biome: human gut; feature: human-associated habitat; material: faeces | place: China | collected 2012
GAGCTACATTATTTGCTTCATTTTTTGCAGAACCCTGTGATTTCATTGTCGGGAACAGAAGTACGTCACGAATAGCCTGGCTGTCTGTCAGGAGCATAACGAGACGGTCGATTCCGTATCCGATACCACCTGTTGGCGGCATACCGATCTCCAGTGCATTCAGGAAGTCTTCATCTGTGTGGTTGGCTTCCTCATCACCTGCGTCTGCAAGGGCATCCTGTGCTTTGAAACGCTCTCTCTGATCGATCGGGTCGTTGAGCTCGGAATATGCGTTACACATTTCCCATGTATTGATAAAGAGCTCGAAACGCTCTACCTTGTTCGGATCGGAAGGTTTCTTCTTGGTCAGCGGAGAGATCTCGATCGGATGATCCATGATAAATGTCGGCTGGATCAGCTCTTTCTCACAGTACTCCTCGAAGAAGAGGTTAATGATATCACCTTTCTTATGACGATCCTCATACTCGATATGATGCTCGTCAGCAAGCTTCTTGGCTGCCTCATCATCTGCTACTTCGTCAAAGTCGATTCCTGCATATTTCTTGATGGCATCGTTCATGGTCAGACGTGCGAAAGGCTTTCCAAGATCGATCTCGATACCATTGTAGGAAATCTTTGTGGAACCGCAGACCTTCTCTGCGAGGTAACGGAACATGGACTCTGTCAGCTCCATCATTCCCTCATAATCAGTATATGCCTGATAAAGCTCCATCAGAGTGAATTCCGGATTGTGACGGGTATCAACACCCTCATTACGGAATACACGGCCGATCTCATAAACTCTCTCAAGTCCGCCTACGATCAGTCTCTTAAGATAAAGCTCCAGGGAAATACGAAGCTTAACGTCTTCGTTCAGTGCGTTGTAATGTGTCTCAAATGGTCTTGCAGCTGCACCGCCTGCGTTGGAAACCAGCATTGGTGTCTCTACTTCCATGAAGTCACGTCCTGCAAGGAAGTTGCGGATCTCCTTAAGGATCTGGGAACGTTTGATGAATACATTCTTGCTGTCCTGGTTCATGATAAGATCCACATATCTCTGACGATAACGGGTATCTGTATCTGTCAGTCCGTGGAATTTCTCAGGAAGAATCTGTAAGCTCTTGGAAAGAAGAGTCATCTTCTCTGCATGAATGGAGATCTCACCTGTTCTTGTTCTGAAAGCAAATCCCTCCAGACCAAAAATATCACCGATATCAGATTTCTTGAAATCTGCATAGGAATCGGTTCCAATGGCATCTCTTGCCACATAAACCTGAATGTTACCCTGTAAATCCTGGATATTACAGAAAGAAGCTTTTCCCATTACACGCTTGAACATCATACGTCCTGCGATCGATACGTGGATCGGGCTTGCGTCCATGATGCTTCTTCTTTCTTCATAATCCTTCTTCTGAGCCTCTTTTGCCTGCTCTTCATCAAGACCTGTTACATCAAGCTCCTTGCGATCTTTGAGAAGCTCTGCCTCATGTGCTTCATAGAGATTCTTTACCTCAAGGGAATGATGTGTCTGATCAAATTTTGTGATCTGAAACGGGTCCCTGCCATTTGCCTGAAGGTCTGCCAGTTTGTCACGACGTACCTTCAGCAGCTGGTTTACATCCTGCTTCTTCTGCTCTGCCACTTGTTGGCCTCCTTAATCTATCTGTCGTTCAAGCGGATCTCTGCGATCCGCTCCGTTGTCTGCTTTATACGTTTCTCTGAATCTCAAGAACCTTGTATTTCATGATTCCGGACGGCATCTCAACCTCAACGATATCGTTGGTGTGTGCACCGATCAGCGCTTTACCTACCGGAGACTCATTGGAGATCTTTCCCTCAAGGCTGTTAGCCTCTGTGGAACCCACGATCTTCAGCTCCATGTCTTCCTCAAACTCATAATCATGAACCTTAACCTTGCAGCCTACGCTGATTCTGTCAAGATCGACTTCGTCCTCTACTACAACCTCTGCGTTCTTGAGGATCTTCTCGATCTCCTCGATACGTGCCTCGATATCTCTCTGCTCATCCTTTGCTGCATCGTACTCAGCGTTCTCGGAAAGGTCTCCCTGCTCTCTGGCCTCTTTGATCTTTCCTGCTACTTCTTTTCTCTTAACAACTTTCAGATCGTGCAGCTCGTCTTCCAGTTTTCTAAGTCCTGCATATGTGAGTAAGTTCTTCTTTGCTTCTTCCATTTTGCCTTACTTCCTTTCAAAACCGCGCTGTTTTTTCTGAAAAAAATACAGCTTCGGATATTTCTGTTGCTACCATTCCCAAGAGCTCTTTTTTCTAAAAAAGGGCGTAAAAATCTCAGGATATTCACAATTCCTGTATTATACCGAAAAGCCCCAGTATTGTCAAGCATTCCACGTCGAAAAAGGATCCCTGAAGTATGTAAAAAAGCCGCGCGAAATCCCAGATTTCAACACGGCTTTTCTGTATTATCCTGCCCGGTCTGATTCCTTATTTCTTCTCCGGAAAAAGGTCTTTATAACGATTAGTCACCATCTGTGTCTGATACTCAAAATCCTGCTTATGCTGATTGACCAGTGTAGAAAGGATGATCCCGGAAAACCAGCAGATGATAGCTGTCAGGATCACAAACCCGCTGACGATCAGTGTCGGGATCTTTTCCACTGTCCCAACCTCCAGAAAATGTACCAGCACCGGAATAAAGAATGCCATTCCCACCACAAACAGCACTGCTGCGATAAGGGAGAAGAACTCCAGAGGCTTGTAATTCTTGAACATTTTCACAATAGTCTTCAGAACCTTAAATCCATCTGCATAAGTATTCAGCTTGGACTCACTTCCCTCCGGTCTGTCACGATATTCAATGACTACATTCTCAACCTGCATGTTCTTATCGATGGCGTGGATCGTCATCTCTGTCTCGATCTCAAAATTCCTGGAAAGTACCGGGAATGTTTTTACAAAGCGGTAACTCATGGCACGGTAACCTGTCATGATATCCTTGATGTTGCTTTTGAAAAGACGGTTAATGGAACCTCTTACGATGCTGTTTCCAAAGTTGTGGAAAGGTCTCTTGTTCTCTGTAAAATATGTAGAAGAAAGGCGATCACCAACTACCATGTCTGTGCCTTTCTCCAGAACCTTGCTGCACATTTCAGCTGCAAACTCTGCCGGATAAGTATCGTCACCATCTACCATAAGATAACACTGCGCATCGATATCCCGAAACATACTACGGATCACGTTTCCTTTTCCCTGCTGATGCTCATAGCGGACAACTGCTCCTTCTTTTCTGGCGATCTCGTCTGTTCCATCTGTAGAGTTATTATCATATACATAGATCACAGCTTCCGGAAGTGCTTTTTTCATATCGCGGATAACCTTTGCTACCGTCTTGCTTTCGTTGTAGCAAGGAATTAAAACTGCTATTTTATCTGCCATTATTTTTCTCCTGTAAAACAAAAAAACTTTCTGCGGATTCCCACTAACTGACTGTAGCACGCGCCCCGTTCCTTGTCAATAGAACGTTTCGTTTTCTCCGGCATACTTTTCTCTTTTATCGCTCCAGTACCATGTCTGTAAGCTTTTTCAGTTCTTCATAGCTTGAAATATTATTAGATTCTCTCCGGATTCCCGCACTGTGCCGCATACCGGCTGTATACCAGGCTACATGCTTCCGCATTTCGCGGATCCCGATATACTCACCCTTTATCGCGATCTGATCTTCGGCATGGCGCAGGATCATCTCGCATACTTCCTCTGCGGTTGGCCTGGAAAGCTTTTCCCCAGTGCGGAAATAGTGGTTCAGTTCCCGGAAGATCCACGGGTTCCCACGTACTGCACGACCGATCATCACAGCGTCACAGCCAGTTTCTTTAAACATGGCTTCTGCAGTTTCCGGAGAAACGATATCTCCGTTTCCTATCACCGGAATAGTCACCGCTTCCTTCACCCTGCGGATAGCATCCCAGTCCGCCTGACCGGAATAATACTGCTGTCTGGTCCTTCCATGCACAGCAATAGCTGCTGCGCCTGCATCCTCCACCCGTTTTGCGATCTCCACCACATCCACCGGTGTGTTTTCATCAAATCCGATGCGTACTTTTACCGTTACCGGCTTGGAAACCGCCCCGGAAACGCTCCGTACGATCTCTTCGATCAGCTTCGGATTTTTCAGAAGCGCGGAGCCCTCGCCGTTATTTACCACCTTGGGAACCGGACATCCCATATTGATATCAAGAATGTCAAAAGGACGCTCCTCGATGCTTTTTGCCACCTCTGCCATAAGATCCGGCTCGCTGCCGAAAAGCTGCATGGACACCGGATGCTCCCCGGGATCGATCTCCATCAATGCCTCAGTATTCTTATTATGAAAAGAGATCGCCTTGGCACTGACCATCTCCATACAGATCAGGCCTGCCCCCTGCTCCTTGCAAAGTCTTCGAAATGCCAGATCCGTAACACCTGCCATCGGTGCAAGCACAAAGGGGTTCGGTATCTCCACATTTCCGATCTTCCACTGCATCTTCATGGATCAGTCCTCAACGGCATCTGCTTTTTTCTGCAGTTCCTCATCCGGGATATCTCCCAGGAAAAATACCTTGTAATACATTTCCAGAGATTCCAGAAGTTCTCTTTTGTCCCGCTGGAGTTCCTTGATCTTCAGTGCACTTCCGATCTCGTCAAAACGGGCATCTGCCTCCAGGGCCTCAGTCTTAAACTGCAGACTGCCATCCTCATCAAATTCCAGTGTCAGGATTCCTCCTACATCCTCTGTGAAAAGCACACACATGATCTGCAGCTCCTGCTTTACCGTCTCAGGAAGAGACGCAAAATCCTGGTTAAAATAATATTTCTGCTCATAAGAACTTGCTCCGCAGAGCACAATGTTATCCTGATACATAAAATCTCCTTTATTTATAACTTGACACTCCCCACAGCTAAAGCAGGGAGATTCTTGTTTTTTCCACTACTGCAATAAAGCATCACCGAAAAACCGCTGCCGGAAATTTTATCCGGTCTGTGCTGCATGTTTTACACATAGCTGTATAAACCACGTACAGAAACCTCTCCGGAATTTACTTCCTCGACTGTACCGTCTGCACGCTCTACCAGAAGCTCTCCGCCGGCATTGATCCCTCTTGCGATCCCCTCATATGGATCATTCTGATCCAGTACACGTACCGGCTGGTTCAGATTCGCCAGCATTTTCTCATAATCCGGCTTCAGGCCGCTGAGATCCTCTGTCTGTACAAATCTCTCATAATTTTCCTCAAAATGCTTCATCACAAGCCCGACTACCTGTGCCCTGTCAAAGGGATGTCCGCTTTCCAGATACAGAGAGGTGGCCTTGTCTGCCATTTCTTCCGGAAAGCTTTTCATATTTACGTTAATTCCCACTCCGATAACTGCACAGCCGATCTTATCCTGCTTCATGGTCATTTCGGTTAAGATACCGCAGATCTTTTTGCGGGAAACAACTACATCGTTAGGCCATTTGATCCCTACATCGAGTCCGATCTCTGCTACTGCCTGTGCAACTGAAAGTCCCATAACAAGTGTCAGCATCGGCGCCTTCTGCGGGGAAAATTTCGGGCAGATAAGGATACTCATAGTAATGGCACTGTCCGGCGGCGCACTCCATCGTCTTGTAAAACGTCCGCGTCCTGCGGACTGATATTCTGCCACAAACAGCTCTCCGTGTCCTGCGCCTTCTTCCCTCCAGGCACGTTTTCCCCAGAGGTTGGTGGAATCTGTTTCTCTTGCAAAATGGACGGTTTTGCCCGCCCATTTTGTATGTGTTGCCTGTGAAATTATTTCTTCATTAAATAAATCTGACATTATTTCTCCGGCTCTCCTAATGTTGCAACGATCACAGCCTTAATGGTGTGCATACGGTTCTCAGCTTCGTCGAATACCTTGGACTGCGGAGACTCGAATACCTCGTCTGTAACCTCCATATCTGTAAGGTTGAAACGCTCGCCCATCTCTTTTCCGATCTTTGTCTTAAGGTCATGAAATGCCGGCAGACAGTGAAGGAAGATCGCCTTTTCACCGGCGTTCTCCATTACATGTCTGGTAACCTTGTATGGTGTCAGGTCGTGGATACGCTCTGTCCATACTTCGTCAGGTTCGCCCATGGATACCCATACATCTGTGTAGATGATATCCGCATCTTTTGTTCCTGCCTCCACATCCTCTGTGAGAGTGATGGTGGAACCTGCCTCTTCTGCCCACTGCTGACACTGTGCTACAAGCTCATCATTCGGGAAATATTTCTTATTGGTGCAGGCTACGAAATCAAGACCAAGCTTGGAGCATACAACCATCAGGGAGTTACCCATGTTGTAACGGGCATCACCCATGTATACAAGCTTCAGACCTTTCAGTCTGCCGAAATGCTCACGTACTGTCAGCATATCTGCAAGCATCTGTGTCGGATGATACTCGTTTGTCAGACCATTCCATACCGGTACACCTGCATGCTTCGCAAGCTCCTCAACAATATCCTGACCGAAGCCACGGTACTCGATTCCCTCATACATTCTTCCGAGAACTCTTGCAGTATCTGCAATGCTCTCCTTCTTTCCGATCTGGGAGCCTGTGGGATCCAGATAGGTAGAACCCATTCCCAGATCATGAGCTGCCACTTCGAAGGAACAGCGTGTTCTTGTGCTTGTTTTTTCAAAGATCAGAGCAATATTCTTGCCTCTGTAGTACTCATGAAGCTCTCCTACTTTTTTCTTGGCCTTCAGATCTGCTGCAAGGTCGATCATGTAAGTAATCTCTTCCGGTGTAAAGTCTTTCAATGTCAGGAAATTTCTTCCTTTAAGATTCATAATATGTCCTCCTCACGGCTGCAGATCTATTTCTGCTCTGCCGTTTTATCTGTCATGATTTCCTTCAGGGATGTTGCCAGCCCTGCGATGCCCTGTATCTCGGACGGAATGATGATCTTCGTTGCCTTGCCGTCAGCAACCTTTGTAAGAGCCTCCAGGCTCTTCAGCGTAAGAACAGATTCATCTGCTCCTGCTTCCTTGATCATACGAAGTCCTTCTGCAGTTGCCTGCTGTACCTTAAGAACTGCCTGTGCCTGTCCTTCAGCCTCTTTGATCATACGCTCCTTCTGAGCCTCAGCATGAAGGATCGCCGCCTGCTTCTCAGCCTCAGCATCCAGGATAGCGGACTGTTTTTTACCCTCTGCAACAAGGATTGTGGAACGTTTCTCTCCTTCTGCTTTCAGAATAGCTTCTCGTCTCTCACGCTCGGCCTTCATCTGTTTCTCCATGGCATCCTGAATGGCTGCCGGAGGAATGATGTTCTTAAGCTCCACACGGTTAACCTTGATTCCCCATGGATCTGTAGCCACATCAAGGGACGCACGCATCTTGGTATTGATAACCTCTCGGGATGTCAGTGTCTCATCCAGCTCCATATCACCGATGATGTTACGAAGTGTTGTAGCAGAAAGATTCTCGATAGCCATGATCGGATTCTCAACGCCATATGCGTAAAGCTTCGGATCTGTGATCTGGAAAAATACAACCGTATCGATCTGCATGGTTACATTATCTTTGGTAATTACCGGCTGCGGTGGAAAATCCACAACCTGTTCTTTCAGGTTTACTCTTCTTGCAACACGCTCAATGAACGGAACCTTGAAATGGATTCCTGTACTCCAGGTAGCCTTGTAAGCACCAAGACGTTCCAGTACCACTGCATAGGCCTGTGGTACAATGCGGATGCAGGATGCAAGCACCCACAGCACAAGAACAATGACTACAAGCAAAACAACAACTCCACCCATAATTTAGCCCTCCTTGCTAAGTTCTTTTACGATCAGCTTCACTCCGCGGATCTCTTCGATCTCAACCACTGCACCTGTTGGAATTTCTTCCCCGTCATCTACGGTCCGTGCAGTCCACTCGATGTCATTGATCCTCACCTGCCCGGTCTGGGCCAGGTTGTTGACCGTCTGTATCACTACGGCTCTTTTTCCCAGAAGACTCTCTGCATTGGTCTTTTCCACGCCCTTGTTCATGTAGCGGACCGCCAGAGGTCTGGTAAAGATCAGAAGCACCACGGAAACTCCGAAAAATAAAAGGAGCTGTACAACAATTCCCCCTCCAAGCCACGAGGCAATGCACGCCACAAATGCACCGCCTGCAAACCAGACAGTGGTAAGTCCTACCGTGATCGCTTCAATTACCAGTAAAATTGCCAGTATTCCAAGCCAGGCCAAAGGTGTCATAAAACCCCTCCTCTCTTATTCTCTTCTCTGTCTTGCAGCTTCGTACATCAGAATTCCTGATGCCATGGCAGCATTCAGCGATTCTACCTTTCCGCACATGGGAATGCGGATCAGACAGTCTGCTGCCTCCGCCGCCTGATCAGTCAGGCCCTTTCCCTCGTTTCCAATGAAAAATGCGGTACCGCCCTTATAGGATTCCTGATCATAGGAATTCTCGCCCTTCAGATGAGCTGCAAAACTGCGGATTTCCTTTTCTTTCAGCTTCTTCTCTAATGATACCACATCTTCCACATATAGAAAAGGCATTCTGTAAATGGAGCCCATGGTAGAACGGATCACCTTGGGATTTGTGATATCCACGCAGGTTTTTGTGAGGAAAACTCCGCTTACGCCGGCGCCCTCACCGGTCCTGAGAATGGTTCCCGCATTTCCCGGATCCTGAAGATCCTCCAAAACCATGACCAGAGGATTTTCTCCTGCCAGTACCTCCTCCTCGCTCCAGGAAGGCAGCTTCAGAACTGTCAGGATTCCCTGGGGAGTTTTGGTATCACACATCTGACGGAATACAGAATCCTTCACGATCTCACAGGGATATTTTTCTGCCTGAGACATCAGCTCTCCATCCCGGGAAACTGTCTCGGAGACAAACACCTGGGAAACCCAGCTTTCCGGTGCTTCCAGAAACATTTTCCGGCCCTCTGCCACAAAAAGTCCCTGCTCTCTTCTGGCTTTTGCCTTCTGGTTCAGCTGCATGACATTTTTTATTTTTGCATTTGATACACTGGTTATCATACTTTTATTTCTCTCCTTCCGGCAATCCGTATTCGGTTAACGTAATTCCTCACGACTTGCATTCAGATCTTTGTTTTTTCCGATGGCGATTATGGAACAGTTGTCCGGAAGCGGTTCGGAAGGATCCAGATCTACCGTGACATTTTCACCTTGCTTGATGCCAATGATATTAATGTGAAAACGCTCCCGTATATTCAGATCTACCAGATTTTTTCCGATCCAGGATACCGGCATGGAAAACTCCGCCATACTGAACTCCGCCGAAAGCTCAAACACATCCAGATACCCGCCGGACATAAGATTTCTGGCAACTCTCAGTCCCATGGACTGTTCCGGATAAATGATCTTATCTGCACCAATTTTGTCGAGTATACGTCCATGAAGAGAATTCATACTTTTTGCAACTACAAAGGGCACTCCCAGATCCTTAGCCTGCATGGTTGCGGAAATACTGGCTTCCAGATTTTCGGCAACTGCGATAATGGCTACATCCACATTCTGAACTCCCAGAGCCTTCAGGATTCCCGGTTCACGGACATCTGCTTTTACCGCATAGGTTACTTTTTCGGAAATCTCTTCGATATTTTCTTCTTTGTCATCAATGGCAAGGACATCACAGTCTGACTCTGCCAGCGTCACCGCCAGAGTCATTCCAAACTGTCCAAGCCCGATCACGGCAAAAGATTTATTTTTCATTCTATTCTCCTGTTTAACCGATCATGATATCTTCTTCACCGAGATGCGTGGTGCTTCCCGGCCTGTTGCGTACACGCATCACAACTGCTGTTCCAAGTGTCAGCGGTCCGATACGTCCCAGATACATGGTAAGGATCACGATCCACTTGCCTGCCACATTCAGCTGAGGTGTCAGTCCTCTGGAAAGTCCTACTGTAGCCCCCGCAGAGGTGATCTCATATAAAACATCTGCCAGATCCACTCCCGGCATTACTGCGGACAAAAGCACCGTCATGGTAAAAAGGATCAGCACACTGGTTCCTGCAACAACCATGGCAGAACGGAGATAGCTCTCACGGATCCTGCGGCCGTATACCTCTACATCCTTTTTTCCCTGAAGATATGCTGCAATAGAAAGGATCAGAACCGCAATGGTAGTAGTCTTCACACCACCGGCAGTGCCCATGGGTGATCCTCCGATAAACATCCACAGCAGGGAAATGATCACGGTAGGTGTGGACAAAAGCGACTGATCCATGGTATAAAATCCCGCCGTACGTGTTGTCACTGACTGGAAAAAGGATGCCATGAGCTTTGTTCCCAGTGGTGCCCCCTTCAGCGTGGAAGGGTTTCCGGATTCAAAGATAAATACCAGAAATGCTCCTGAAAATACTAGGATCCCGGTCATCGTAAGGACCAGCTTGCTCTGAAGCCGCAGTACACGAAAAACTCTGGATGGGGAAAGCTCTTTTCTCAGAACCTTGCGGAATTTATCCCACAGATCCCACCAGACGATAAATCCAAGACCTGACACAATGATCAGGCCAATCGTAGTGATATTGACCAGCGGATTGCTCACATATACCGAAAGGCTTGTTTCCCCGAAAAGATCGATCCCTGCGTTGCAGAATGCAGATACCGCCAGAAATATGGCATGCACCAGACCTTTTTTTATTCCAAATTCCGGTACAAAGCAAAACGCATACAGGAGCGCACCGATTCCTTCTGCAAGAAACACGCATTTCACCACACTGCGGACTACAGACACGACTCCACCCATTTCATCCAGGTTATAGGATTCCTTGATGATCCGCCGGTTTTTCAGGGAGATTTTCCGCCGGAGGCTGATGAATATCATATTTGCCAGTGCGATCAGTCCAATCCCGCCGATCTGTATCAGGCACAGGATAACCGCTTTTCCAATGGGGCTCCACTGAACTGCCATGACAACTGTGGAAAGTCCTGTCACGCATACGCTGGTCGCCGCTGTAAAAACAGCATCCGGGAAGGTAACAGCCTGCCCGGGTGCGCTGCAGAACGGCAGCCATAAAATAAGTCCACCTACAAAAATCACCCCCGCAAAGCCGAGGGCAATTATTTGTGACGTATTCAGTTTATGCAATCCGTCTGAAACTTTTTTTAAGTTCATAAATGTTTTTATTTTCTGTAATTATGAGAAAGAGAATTGCAGACCTCCCACATGTAGGAATCTACATTCTTCTGCATTGCAAGAGCCTCATTGATGTCGAAATCAACAAACTCACCATGACGGTATCCAACCACACGGCTGCGTTTTCCGGCAACAAGAAGATCTACTGCGAGAGCACCCATCATGGACGCATATACACGGTCCTTACATGTAGGGCTTCCACCACGCTGCATGTGACCAAGGATAGTTGCACGTGTCTCGATGCCTGTCGCAGCCTCGATACGTTTCGCCATAGCCTCTGAATGGCCGATGCCCTCAGCATTTACGATGATATGGTGTTTCTTGCCTTTCTTACGGCTCTCTACGATATTGTCAATAAGCTTCTGCTCGTCATAATCATATTTCTCCGGGATCAGGATATCCTCAGCACCGTTTGCGATACCGCACCATACTGCAAGGTATCCGGCGTTACGTCCCATAACCTCGATGATACTGCATCTCTCATGGGATGTGGATGTATCACGTACCTTGTCAATAGCTTCCATAGCTGTATTTACAGCAGTATCAAAACCGATGGTGTACTCGGTACATGCGATATCAAGGTCAATAGTTCCCGGCAGGCCAATGGTGTTGATTCCAAGGTTCGCAAGCTTCTGCGCACCTGCGAAGGAACCGTCTCCACCGATAACAACAAGGCCGTCGATCCCATGCTTTCTGCAGATCTCTGCAGCCTGCTGCTGTCCTTCCTCTGTTCTCATCTCTGCACATCTGGCAGTATAAAGAATTGTTCCGCCTCGCTCAATCGTATCGGAAACGTCCTTTGCTGTCATATCTCTGATCTCTTCATTTAAGAGACCGCTGTATCCTTTATAGATTCCCTTTACGTTCAGTCCGCTGCTTAATCCTCTTCTGACAACAGCACGGATTGCAGCATTCATTCCAGGTGCGTCACCGCCACTGGTCAAAACGCCGATCGTTTTGATTTTGTTCTCTGCCATATTGTTATCCTCCATCTTATGAAACAACCTATTGTAATACACATATTCGGGTATAGTTTATAGCATTTTTATAAGTTTTTCAATACTCTCTCCACAATTTTAACATTGGAACTTCCATATTTTTCACACATGCGTTCCAGCCAGGAGTCCTCGATATGGACCTGATAAGCAGGGGGAAGTTTCTTCATTGCCTTGACATCTTTGAGATAAATAACCACCGTGCTGTTTCCTCTGGATTCCATCAGATCGTCTACCAGACCGGTTTCGGCTTTTGCGTACTCTTCCCGGCTTTCAAACTGGAGCCACAGTTCTCTTGGCATATCATCAAAAAGACGGACCTTTTCCAGGATCAGCTTACTGGCTTTGTCGTCTTCTGCGGATACTCTTCCCTGAATAAAGAGCCGGGCATCTTCATTCAGGAACATCTGGCATTTTTCGTAATCACGTGGAAATACCACAACCTCCACGGTGCCTACCAGATCCTCCACTGTAAGAAACGCCATTACCTTATTATTCTTTGTATATTTTATGGTTTTATCCGTGATCATTCCGCCCACGATCACTTTCTGATTATCGTAAACCTCCGGTATCCCTGTTTCATCATCCGGCTGAAAATCAGAAGTTTTTGCAGAGATCATTTTTTCCATCATATTCCGGTAACGCTCCAGCGGATGACCGCTGAGATAGATGCCGAGCACTTCCTTCTCAAAGGTCAGTATCGTCTCCTTCGGATATTCTGCTGCCTGCGGCATACGGATCTCAAATTCCTTTTTATCTTCTTCAGGCGCAATATCAAAAAGACTCAGCTGTCCCGCCATGGTATGCTTCTTATCCTGGTTGATACTGTCTATGATCTGCGTATAAACCGTCATTTTCTGATTCCGGTTTCCCTCCAGGCAATCCAGCGCTCCGGCCTTGATCAGATTTTCCACAACCCTCTTGTTGATCTGGTCGATATTTCGCTCAATAAATGTTTTCAGGGAGGTATATTCTCCGTGCTCCTCACGCTCCCGCACGATCCCCTCGATTACCGGACGGCCGATGCTCTTGATAGCAGAAAGTGCATAACGAATGGCACCATTGTCAACAGAAAAGCCATAAACACCGTGATTGATATCCGGCGGAAGGATCCGGATCCCCATCTGGCGGCATACAGAAATATACTCGGCAACCTTGTTTGGCATTTCCACAACGGATGTCATCAGTGCAGCCATAAACTCTACCGGATAGTAATATTTGAGATATGCCGTCTGATAGGAGACCACCGCATAAGCGGCAGCGTGAGACTTATTGAAGGCATACTTTGCAAAATCTGTCATCTCATCGTAGATCTTGTTTGCGATCTCCTCGGAAATACCGTTGGCGATACATCCCGGTACTCCCTCTTCGGCATTTCCGTAAACGAAATTCTGGCGTTCTTTTGCCATAACAGAAGCTTTTTTCTTGGACATGGCACGGCGTACCAGGTCACTTCGTCCAAGGGTATAGCCTGCAAGCTCACGGACGATCTGCATAACCTGCTCCTGGTATACGATACAGCCATAGGTCGGCTTCAGGATCGGCTCCATCTGCGGACAATCATAACGGATGGTATCCGGACGGTTTTTTCCGCGGATGTACTGCGGAATGAAATCCATGGGGCCCGGACGGTAAAGCGAAATTCCCGCGATCACGTCCTCAAGACTCTGCGGCTTCAGCTCCTTCATGAAGCTTTTCATTCCGGCGCTCTCCAGCTGGAACACGCCGTCAGTACGTCCTGTTCCGAGAGAATCCAGTACCTTTTTATCGTTGTAGTCGATCTCTTGCATATCCAGAAGCATACCGGTACTTTTTTCCACCATTTTCACAGCATTCTGAATAACCGTCAGGGTACGGAGGCCCAGGAAATCCATTTTCAGAAGTCCCAGCTCTTCCAGTGTTGTCATGGTAAACTGCGTGACAATGGAACCATCCTGTGCTCTGGAAAGGGGTACGTATTCCGATACATCCTTCTGGCTGATCACAACACCTGCCGCATGCATGGAGGTATGCCTCGGAAGCCCCTCCAGACGTTTTGCCAGATCGATCAGACGATGGATATCGTCCTGTTCCTCGTAAGCCTTGCGAAGCTCCGGATTCATTCCCAGTGCCTTGTCAATGGTGATATTCAGCTCCTGTGGGATCATCTTGGCAATGGTGTCCACCTGGGCATAAGGCATATCCAGAACACGGCCCACATCACGGATGACACCGCGGGCTGCCAGCGTACCGAAGGTAACGATCTGAACCACGCAGTCATCACCATATTTTCTTCTTACATAATCAATAACTTCCTGTCTCCGTTCGAAGCAGAAATCCACATCGATATCCGGCATGGATACTCGCTCCGGATTCAGGAAACGTTCAAAGAGCAGATCATAGCGGATCGGGTCCAGCTGGGTGATCCCAAGTGTATAGGCGACCAGGCTTCCTGCGGCAGAACCTCGTCCCGGACCAACCATGATATCGTTGTCCCTGGCATATTTGATAAAATCCCATACGATGAGAAAGTAATCTACATATCCCATATTTTTGATAGTAGACAGCTCATAATCCAGGCGCTTTTTCAGCTCCTCTGTTACCGGATGATAACGCTGCTCAAGTCCCTCATGGCAAAGCTTGTTCAGATATTCCCATGAGGTAAGTCCGTCCGGCACATCATATTTCGGCAGCTTGGTCACACCAAATTCAATCTCCACATGACATCTCTCCGCGATCTTGTGCGTGTTTTCCAGCGCTTCCAGCGCATATGGAAAAAGCCTCGCCATCTCTTCCGGCGATTTCACATAATACTGGCCGCCCTCATAGCGCATTCTGTTCTCATCGCTGAGCTTTTTCTGAGTCTGCAGACAAAGAAGAACATCATGTGGTTCCGCATCCTCTGCCATAGTGTAATGCACATCATTGGTGGCAACCAGATCGATCCCCGTCTCTCTGTGCATACGGAGAAGCTGCTGATTTACTGTCTGCTGCTCCGGAATCCCATGATCCTGAAGCTCCAGAAAGAAATTTCCTTTTCCGAAAATATCCTGATAACGTAATGCCACGATCTTGGCATCCTCATACATTCCACGTGCAAGATATCTGGCGACCTCTCCTGCCAGGCAGGCACTTAAGGCAATGATACCCTCGTGATATTTTTCCAGAAGCTCCAGATCCACACGTGGCTTGTAATAAAACCCTTCCACAAATGCCTTGGATACAATTTTCATCAGGTTGCTGTATCCCTGATTATTCTCAGCCAGCAGGACCAGATGATAATAACGGTCATCCCCACTTCCCACTTCTCTGTCAAAACGGGAGCCCGGAGCCACATAAACCTCACATCCGAGGATCGGATTGATCCCGGCTTCTCTTGCAGCCCTGTAAAAATCAATGACACCATACATAACGCCATGATCGGTGATCGCCGCACTGTCCATACCCAGCTCTTTTACTCTGGCTACATATTCTTTGATCTTATTGGAGCCATCCAGAAGGCTGTATTCTGTATGGACATGTAAATGTGTAAACTCCAAATTTATTCTCCTTATCGTAAAAAACAGGGCTCCGGATCCTCCCCGCTCTGCACTTTTCTCTGAACGTGCCGGAGCGTGTCTGATCCGGAGCCGGTCAACACCTTGTTATTTTTTAATGTAGATCCTCTTGTCACGGATCTCTACTTTTCCTTCCTTCATCAGATGACCGACTGCACGCTTGAATGCGTTCTTACTGAGGCCAAACTCTCTCTTGATGACTTCCGGTGAGGCATGATCATCAAATGGCAGCACCCCTGCAAATTCCTCGATCACGCTGAATACGCTCTCTGCATCCTCATTGATCTGGATGTAAGCCTTCTGGCGGTCACTGACGTTCATCTTGCCATCCTCTTTCACCTCTGTGACACGAAGATCAAGAATAGCTCCCGGTCTGTACTTGCCTGTTGCCTCCCGTGCCGGGATCAGAGCGGAATATTTATCATCTACCGCAACAAAAACGCCGAAATTCCCGCTGATCTCATAGACACGCCCCTTTACCGAATCTCCCGGTACATAAGGAGTTCTGGTGGAAAGATAATGATACACCTTCATGGTTGCACAGAGTCTGCTGCTCTTATCTACATAAAGAGCTACCAGACACTCCTCGCCTTCACGGACCCGGTTGGTCTGCTCATGATACGGAAGAAGAAGATCCTTCTCCAGTCCCCAGTCAAGAAAAGCACCGATCCTGGTGACCTGTTTTACCTTAAGGACTGCTGTCTGTCCCACCTGAAGCATCGGCTCACGGGTCGTTGCGATCAGTCTGTCCTGGGAATCCTTATAGATGAATACTTCGATCTCATCACCTGCTTTGGTTCCTTCCGGTACCTGCTTGGACGGAAGAAGCACCCGCTCATTCTGAGGTGCGTTTCGGTCCTCTCCAAGATATATTCCGAAATCCACGGTTTTTACAACCAGTAATTTCTGTTTTTTACCTAATTCTATCATTCTTACTCCTGTTCCTTAAAACTATATATGATCATTTACTATTTGCTGTCTGTCCTGCATTATAACATAAGAGAATTATTATAGAAAGCACAAAAAAGGCAGCTTCGGAAATTTCTTTCCGTCACTGCCTTTTATTTGCCATTCATGGGGAAATCTGCCCCCACATTGGGTTAGTCTGTTATTCTGTTGGTTTCTCAATCGGCATCGGGTTCATCATTTTAATGACAAAAAGTACGATCAGCATCAGCACGATTCCCACCGGAAGAGCGATCCATGCTGTTTTTACAAAACCTGCAACAATATAAGTTACAAAGGATACTGCCGCAGCCAGGATCGCATACGGAAGCTGTGTGGAAACGTGAGTCACATGATCACACTGTGCTCCTGCGGAAGCCATGATCGTTGTATCGGAGATCGGTGAGCAGTGGTCTCCGCAAACTGCACCTGCCATGCAGGCAGACATGGAAATGATCATCATCTCAGGACTGGATTTCTCAAATACCGCAACAACGATCGGGATCAGGATACCAAAGGTTCCCCAGGAAGTACCTGTAGCAAATGCAAGTCCACATCCAACCAGGAAAATAATGGCCGGAAGGATAACTTCAATACCACCGGCAACAGAACGCATTGCTTCTTCTACGAATACCGCTGCACCAAGTGAGTCTGTCATAGCCTTCAGTGTCCATGCAAAGGTCAGGATCATGATCGCCGGTACCATAGCCTTGAAGCCTTCCGGGATGCATCCCATACAGTCTCTGAAATTGATCACACGGCGGATCATATAGAAAATAATGGCAAATACCAGACCAAAAGCACTTCCCATTGCAAGGCCTGTAGAGGCATCACTCTGTGAAAATGCGGTAACAAAATCTGTTCCGCTGAAAAATCCTCCTGTGTAGATCATACTGATGACACAGCAGATAACAAGCACAACGATCGGAATCACAAGATCGATCACCTTTCCTCTCGGATTCGGTGTCGCATCATCCGTTGCATTCTCATACGGTCTTGCAGATGTTGTATAAAGATCTCCGTTCAGAGCATTGATCTCATGTGTTTTCATGGCACCAAACTCGGTTTTCATCAGTACCATGCCAACCATCATTACAATAGTAAGGATCGCGTAAAAGTTATACGGGATGGTTCTTACAAAAATCGCAAGTCCATCCTGTCCCTCTACAAATCCGCTGACTGCGGCAGCCCAGGATGAGATTGGTGCGATGATACATACCGGAGCGGCTGTCGCATCGATCAGGTATGCAAATTTTGCTCTGGATACATGATGTCTGTCTGTTACCGGACGCATAACACTTCCTACTGTCAGACAGTTAAAATAATCGTCAATGAAGATCAGAATTCCAAGGATGATCGATGCAAGCTCTGCACCCACACGTGTATGGATCTTTTTGCTGGCCCATCGTCCGAATGCGGCAGAGCCGCCGGCCTTGTTCATCATACATACCACAGATCCCAGGATAACAAGGAAGATCAGGATTCCTACGTTATAGCTGTCAGAAAGAACCTTGATGATTCCTCCCTCAAAAATCTGTGTTACCGTTCCTTCGAATTTAAATCCGGAATAGATCAGTGCTCCTACTACAATTCCCACAAACAGAGAACTGTATACTTCTTTCGTGATCAGCGCAAGGATGATCGCTACAAGAGGTGGAAGCAGTGCCCAGATCGTTGCATACAGAGCAGGCTGGTAAGTCTCCTCCGCATCCGCAGCCAGCACAGTCAGAGGACTTGCCAGTGCGCCCATGAATATCATTGCCATAACAGACAATGCTGTTCCTGCTTTTTTACTCATTTTTCTCCTCCCTTTTTCGGGGACAAAAAAACGGAGGCTGTCTCTTCTTAAGAACACCTCCGGTTAAATAATCCTTATTTAACTTATAGCCTGTCAGAAAATCTCCATTCAGCATATTAAATGCAGATTTCCCGAAGTGCTACCGATAGCGCTCCACATCCGTGACAGTACAACGCATATTCTACGTTATCCCAGCACCCTGTCATCTGGCCTTCCAGAGCACTTCGGCAGATTTTCCTTTCTTTATGAACAGCCTGCCAGGGCCTTGCATCCATAAATACTGATAAAATCCGCGCCTCTATCTTCTTATCCGTGACCGTTTGCCCTCCACAGGGCTTCCCGGCCGTCTTTTTTTCTTTATACTGTAGCAGTTTCCGACATAAATATCAAGTAGTTTACACAGATTCCTGCCAGTCAGACCAATATTGTGCTACTTTTCACTCCGTTCTCAGCGGAATATTACCAGTGAACTATAATCCAATATTGCCTTATTTACTGCTCGTTCAGAAGCCACTTCACATCCACTCCCAGTACCTTGGCAAACACCCGCAGTTCATAATCTGCTACAAAACGTTCTCCTCCTTCGATCCGGCTGATACTGTCACGCTCCAGCATCACTCCTTCCACCTGCATTTTTGCGGCCAACGCAGATTGCGACATCCGTTTCATATTCCTCATCTGGCGTATTTTTTCTCCGGAAACATTCTTTTTTCCTTGATAAGTGTATATTTTCATCCTGCCACCTATTTTAATAAATGTGTTAATGTTCTGCATTTTTCTTGACATTAGCACATATTTCGGCGGCATCTGTGTTAAAGGTCAGCAAATCTGACATTTTCTGCATTTTTCGACAAAAAATGCCGCGGTACTGTTCCGCGGCATTTCCACTCAGGCGGATATTGACGATCCACCATCGGGTCAAACTGTTTTTTCCTCTGATCAGTCTTCCAGGTCTACCTGACCATAATATGCATTTGCACCATGTTTTCTGTAGTAATGCTTATCCTGAAGCTCCTGCGGTGCCGGTTTTACATCCGGATTGATCAGCTCGCATCGAGATGCCATCTTGGCAACCTCCTCAAGAACAACTGCGTTATGAACTGCCTCATGAGCATCCTTACCCCAGGTAAAAGGTCCGTGGTTCTTGCACAGCACGGCCGGCACTGCTTCATAATCTTTGTTTTTAAAATAATCAGCAATAAGAACTCCTGTGTTCTTCTCATATGCCTCTTCGATCTCTCTTTTGGTCAGATTACGCACACATGGTACTTCTCCGTAAATGTAATCTGCATGTGTGGTTCCATAACACGGGATCGATCTGCCTGCCTGTGCCCAGCTTGTTGCCCAGGATGAGTGGGTATGTACGATACCGCCGATATTCGGAAACGCTCTGTAAAGAACTGCATGTGTCGGTGTATCAGAGGATGGATTGTATCTTCCTTCTACTTTATTTCCATCAATATCTACCACTACCATGTCTTCCGGTGTCAGCTTGTCATAATCCACACCACTTGGCTTGATCACAAAAAGGCCCTGCTCCCTGTCGATCCCGCTGACATTTCCCCATGTAAAAGTAACAAGACCATATTTTGGCAGATCCATATTTGCTCTGTAAACTTCTTCTTTTAATTTTTCAAGCATAGCGCGCCCTCCTTTTACGGTATAGTACTAATATTCTCTACCGCTTGTATTTATTTTGTAAACTCAACTACTGCGTAAGGCTCTTTATCCTCCGCGTTGAGAACTACAGTTTCTTTATTTTCTGTCATATATACTTCCGGAATGATAACATTATCCAGTACCGCCTGACGTTTATATTCAGCACGAAGCTGACCGACTTTAAAATCCTCAGGCAGATGATCCGCTGCCATCCGGATATACTGACAGTTGTTCACATGATGATTGGTGTCCAGATGATGCTTCTGTACGGAAAAAGCATTCTGCACTTCCCGTTCCTTCGGAAGCGCGATCTTTCTTGGTGCATAATCCATCTCTATTTTTTCACCCAGATCATAGGGATCTGTATCTGTCGGTATCAGCTTTTCCGGAAGACCGGTTTCTGTATTGATAAAGGACCAGTAGGAATTGGCCCATGCCAGCTTCTCACCATCCATTGTCTCAAGAATAAAATTACGCATTCCGATAAATCCACGGAATCCATAAGGAATTGTTGTTACTTTTATATTTTCACCAAGCTTTGGATACCGCTTCGTGATCACCTGCCATGCAGAAAGTACCCAGGCTCTTTTCTGTTCCTTTAATACTTCCATACCGACTCCTGTCTGCTCGGATTCAAAGGTACAGCAATCCTGAAAATAATCCAGAACTCCCGGCAACGTCAGGCAGCCATCTTCTCCGATCTCACTGAATCTTACTCGACTCTCAAAACTGTAACTCATTCATGCCTCCTGTCATACTGTCTATACTTTATTGTAACACTTGGCAGAAAGAAACGCACTTGTTTTTTTGGCGCAGCGGATTGCGAATATTATCAGTGAACAGCAACTTGCAAATATCTTCTTATTTTTGAGCACAAAAAAAGTACCTCTCAACCGAGGTACTTAAGAAGCAGGGCTACAAGGATTCGAACCTTGAACTGACGGAGTCAGAGTCCGTTGCCTTACCGTTTGGCGATAGCCCTATGTGTTTTGTTTTTCGCTTGCCTTATCGCTTGCGACGGATGTTATTATATAACAGCTTTTTTGAAATTGCAACCCCTTTTTTTAATTTTTTTTATTTTTTTTCAAAATTTCTCAAACTGCTGTTAAAACTCCCTATTATATGCGGGATTACGCAGTAAAAAAAATTTTACAATCCACTCCTTTGTGTTATAATAAGCCGTATAATAAAAAGAGCGGAAACAACCGTGTATTTCCCTCCGGTCACAATATCCGGAGGCATCCAAAGGAGAACGCTATGCGAGCAAATAACCTTACTCTGCTCACGGACCTCTATGAGCTTACCATGATGCAGGGATATTTCAAAAACCCTACCAACCAGACCGTTGTCTTTGATATGTTCTACCGCAACAATCCATGCGATGGCGGTTTTGCCATCTGCGCAGGACTGGAGCAGATGATCGAATACATCGAAAATCTCCGTTTCTCAGAAGAAGACATTACCTATCTGAGAAGTCTTGGCATCTTTGAGGATGATTTCCTTGAGTATTTGAGCAACTTCAGATTCACCGGTGATATCTACGCAATTCCGGAGGGGACCGTGATCTTCCCGAGAGAGCCGATGGTCAAGGTTATCGCACCGATCATGGAAGCTCAGCTTGTAGAGACCGCCATTCTGAACATTATGAACCATCAGAGTCTTATTGCCACTAAGGCAGCACGTGTATGCCACGCAGCCAAGGGCGATCCCATCATGGAATTCGGTCTTCGCCGTGCCCAGGGTCCGGACGCCGGAATCTTTGGTGCCAGAGCGGCAGTGATCGGCGGGTGTGCCGGTACTTCCAACGTACTGACCGGCCAGATGTTTAACGTTCCGGTTCTCGGAACACATGCTCATTCCTGGATCATGAGTTTCCCGGATGAGTACACTGCCTTTAAGACCTATGCGAGACTTTACCCGAATTCCTGTACTCTTCTGGTTGACACCTACGATGTCCTGAAATCCGGTGTTCCCAATGCGATCCGTGTATTTGAGGAGATGCGTGAGGAAGGTATCCAGCTGAAGAACTATGGAATCCGTATCGACAGCGGTGATCTTGCATATCTTTCCAAAAAAGCTTACAAGATGCTGGCTGCTGCCGGTTTCGATGATGCTACCATCTCTGCCTCCAGCGATCTTGATGAATATCTTATCGAAAGCCTGAAGGCCCAGGATGCCAAGATCAATTCCTGGGGCGTCGGAACCAAACTGATCACAGCCGATAACAATCCGGCATTCGGCGGCGTATACAAACTTGCCGCTGTAAAGGACGCTGACAGCGATGCCTTCCAGCCGAAGATCAAGCTTTCCGAAAACACAGAAAAGGTTACCAACCCGGGCAACAAGACTGTATACCGTATCTACAGCAAAAAGACCGGCAAGATCAAGGCCGATCTGATCTGCCTTGCAGATGAGAAATTCGATCCGGAAGAAACTATGGTGATCTTCGACCCGGTTGACACCTGGAAAAAGACCAAGGTTCTTGGCGGAACCTACGAACTCCGTGAGCTCCTTGTTCCGGTAATTAAAGGTGGTAAGAGCGTTTACCAGTCTCCATCTGTCATGGAACTCCGCGACTACTGCAAACAGGAGCAAAACACACTGTGGGATGAATCCAGACGTTTTGTAAATCCGCAGAAGGTTTATGTAGATCTCTCCCAGTCACTCTATGACATGAAGAAGGCTCTCCTGGAAGAAATGAGTGAAAAAGAGCTCTGATAAACAGAAATAAGCATTCATAAACCCTCCTTTCTTATCATAAGCTTATGGATAAGGAAAGGGGGGTTTTTATTGCACAGAGAATTTTATACCCGGCTGATCAGCAGGGAGCATCCTCTGCCGGAAGCCTTTGTGCCGGAACATCTCATCGATATCGGACTTCCATTTGAAGCAGCGCCGGGAGATCCGAAGCGGCTTCTGGAGTATCAGGCTGCAAAAGCCGCTTCCCAGCTTTTCCATGCCTGTCACAGATGCGGTCTGAACCTGTGGGCAGTTTCCGGATATCGTTCCTACCAGCGACAGAAGGAGCTTTTTACGGGAAGTCCTTTCGTTGCAGAGCCTGGAACAAGTGAGCACCAGAGCGGACTTGCTCTGGATGTCTCCTGCCCTTCCATCCATATGGAGCTCTCCGAAAGGTTTTCCGCAACAGGTGAAGGCCGCTGGCTGAAAAAGAACGCTCCGCTCTATGGTTTTATCCTCCGGTACCCCAAAAACAAAGAGGAGATCACCGGCATCCCTTACGAGCCATGGCACATCCGCTATGTGACCAAACCTCTGGCTTCCTGGCTCACTATCACAAATCTGACTCTGGAAGAATACCACTGCTTTCCTTCACGGTGTCCGCACCCTCCCTGATCTGCTGCTTCCGGTATCTGATATTTATATACAGCTCTGCGGATATTTTTCCTGCTTTCTATGCACGCCCTACTGCTCCATCTGTCTGCCAAGAAAACCGGCTGCTGTGCGGACAAGTGCACGCTCCGTGTCACCCATTTCCGCTTTTTCACTTCTGGCCAGAAGGATCACAGCCCCGATCGCATCGCTGGCACACAGGACAGGCTGTATCATTTTTCGTTCAAAAGAATCACTGTCATCAACAATGATCGGGATATTTTCCCTGCTGCTCCTACTGATCAGTCTGCATTCTCTGCCGGCAATGACTGCATCCAGATCAGAACTGATCTCTTTGCCTTCCAGTTCCCGGCTTCCGCTGCCACATGCCGCCACGACCTGATCACGATCTGTAATACAGGCAGTCAGTCCGGTGGTCTGCACCAATGCTTCCGCATATTCCGCAGCAAACGTATTCAGCTCTCCAATGGGCGAATATTTTTTCAGAATGATCTGTCCTTCCCTGTCTGTAAAAATCTCCAGTGGCGTTCCTTCTTTGATCCGCAGTGTCTTTCGTATCTCTTTTGGAATCACAACCCTGCCCAGATCATCAATCCTGCGAACAATTCCCGTTGCTTTCATCTTCCTGAATTCCTCCTGTATTTTCTGTTTATCGTACGTCAATGTTATGTCAACTATTTGTTTTTCATATGGTTATTATGCGAAAAACTGGGAGAAATATGCATAAAAATCTCTTATTTATCTGTCGCAGGAGCCACATTGTCGTATGCCTGCTGCAGAAATAAATCCTGATAAAGTTTTTTTGAAAATAGGGTTGCATTTTTGAATAATAGTGGTATAGTATTCGTATACTTGATATGTAGTTTTGAATACTACATGTTATTTTATCAATTTCTACGTTGTTGTGTCATAAACTGTCACAATGATCCATCATTGATGAACCGATCATGAAGTTGTCCATATGATATAAACAGCAGATTTTTTGCAGGAGGTGTTTTTATATGAAATTTAAATTAAAAGATCCGGGAAGCGCCATAACCCACGGAATCGGCATGCTTCTTGCCGTGGCCGGAGCCACTCCGCTGATCGTGAAGGCGGCCAGAAGCGCAGATGTTCTTCATGTTTTTGCGGTAAGTGTTTTTATCCTTACCATGATTCTTCTTTACCTGGCAAGCACACTTTACCATTCCGTAAACTCCACAGACAAGGTGAACCGCCGTCTGAAAAAAATGGATCACATGATGATCTTCGTGATGATTGCCGGCAGCTACACTCCTGTATGCCTGATCGTTCTCCACGGACGCACCGGCTATATCCTCTGTGCCCTCGTATGGACTGTTGCCATCATCGGAATGATCCTCAAGGGCTGCTGGATCAACTGCCCGAAATGGCTTTCCTCTGTGATCTACATTGGAATGGGCTGGCTGTGTGTACTTGCTTTTGTTCCGATCTTCCATAGTCTGCCCCGCGCAGGCTTCGGATGGCTCCTTGCCGGCGGCATCATCTATACTATCGGCGGTGTGATCTATGCCCTGAAGCTTCCGATCTTCAATGCGAAGCATAAGAATTTCGGCTCCCACGAAGTATTTCATGTTTTTGTGATGCTGGGAAGTGTGTGCCATTTTGTTGTAATGTATTTCTTTGTAGCCGGTATGGCGATCCACTGAGTTGCTCTGTAATCAGATAGATAACCATCTCACCTTTCAGATACGTAAAAAACTTAAAGCCCCAGAACACGGGCAGACCTCAGGAAGTCGAAATTATGACTTCTCTGAAGCTGCCTCGTGTTCCGGGGCTTTTTATTATGTCTGATCCAGCCTGTAATCCCGATGATCTCAGCCGATGGTCAGTGTGGAAAGACCACTGCAGGTGACATGCTCCCACCACTTAAATCTTACGATTTTGAAGTGGGGGCTTCCTGCTCGATTACCCTTTAGGGCAAAGCTAAAACAGGCTATCCCCGCGTGTCCCGCGGTTTTGTTTTTTATGTTTATCCGGTTACGGATTTTTTTCTTGTGCCGTCAGGCACATTCTTTATAGATTCTTTTTCCTTCTTCACGGATGTTGACTGCTGCATTCACATCCCGGTCCATCCTATTTCCACATTCACAAACATACATTCTATCCGACAATGCCAGTTCCTTTTTCTTATGTCCGCATACACTGCAAATCTTGCTGGATGCAAAATAACGGTCTACTTTTATAAGATGTTTTCCACATTCTTCCAGCTTGTATCCCAGCATGAACAGAAACTGCCCGTACCCGTTATCCTGCACACCTTTCCCAAGGTGCAGCCCTCCGGACATTCCCTTTATATTCAGATCTTCCACACATACTGCATCATATCTTTCCGCAAGCTCCCTACTGAGCTTATGCTGGAAATCTTTTCTCTGATTCTTTATCTTTTCATGACATAAAGCTACCCTTTTTTTCTGTTTCTGATAGTTCCGGCTTTCTTTTTCACAGTGGGAGAGCTTTCTCTGTTCTCTTGCAAGTTTTTTCTCTGCTTTTCTGTAAAACATAGGGTACCCGGCTCTTTCTCCTGTAGAAAATACACACATTCCCTGCATGGCAAAATCGATCCCAAGAAATCTCTCTGCCGGTCTTTTTTCCACTGTTTGGTTCTCACAGCAGAACAAAAGGCTGGCAAAATATTTCCCGGATGGCTCACGGCTCACAGTTACAGACTTCAGTTTCCAGTCTGATGGAATCTGACGGTGAAGTTTTATCCTTATGACGGACATCTTTGGAAGCTTCAGATGGGTATCCTGCAAAAGGATATTTCCTTTTAGTACATTGGTCGTATATGAATTTCTTGCATGCTTCTTTGATTTATAACGTGGAAATCCGCAGGCTGGTTCCCGAAAAAACTTCCGGAACGCACTTTCCAGATGCAGCTGCGCATTCGCCAGGGCAAGGGAATCCACCTCTTTCAGCCATGGATATTCCTTTTTATATCCGGCCGGTGTGTTCCGGAGCATCTTTTTTTCTTTCTGGTAATAGCTGATCTTATCTGCAAGCATCTGATTATAGATAAAGCGGCTGCAGCCGATTGTTTGCTCTATCTGAACTCTCTGCTCTTTATTTGGATAGATCCTTATTTTTACGGCGCGGTTCATTCTTCTCACCCTGGCTTTCTATATACTGCCGTATCGTTTCAATCGTTGCTCCGCCTGCACTGAGCAGACAGAATATCTGACTCCAGAATGCATCTTTCATGGTCTAACTCCATTATATTTATCATCCTTTTTCTTATATCGACGGATATATATTTATGAACTAATTGTTCTTTTTCAGTATACTACATCAGGGAAGGGAGAACAAGTGTTTCTTTTATACTATAGAGTTTTTTTTGAGCAGATATGCTCAGATGTGCAATTCATCTCACCACCTGAAGAGATGGGAGAATTCTTGCTGCATTTGTTAAAACAGCGAACTATTTATCGTCCTTCAAAACTTCATCAGTTCCAGCTTCTTCTCCCTGGTCAGCTGCTTGATCCGGTACTCCCGGCTCATGGCCTCCTCCTTTGTGGCAAAGCCTTCGTAATACACCAGCTTCACCGGCCTTTTGGCCCGGGTATATTTGGCGCCTGCTTTGCCTTCATTATGGGCTTTCATCCGCCTGGCAAGACAGTTTGTCCACCCAGTGTAGAGTGTGCCGTCCGCACACTGCACGATGTATGTATAATTCATATCAGTTTCCCCTTCTGTAAAAAATTCCGGCAATGTAATACCTATAGCAATCCTCTAAAATAATGCATCTTAATCCAGCCCATCAGAGTGTGAAATCCTACGTCAGATATCTTTGCCGTGCAGTACACCAGTACATTTCCGGTAATATCCACACAGATCGTTATCGTCCTGCAAGACTGATATCCTTCCTTCTATGTAAAGACAGCCACCAGCATTTCTTCAGCAGCCGTCCTTCTATCCTCAAGCAGCCGGCACAATTCATGTATTTCACTTACATCAAAAAATAAAGCAGGTCGGGATTCCGGCTGCGGATTTTCCCACCTGCTTTATTATACGGTCATCTCTTATTTCTGTGAATATGGAATTCACTTAATCAGCTACGGTTCCAGTTCCATGGCAATAATAACAGGTTTCTCCTGAAAGAAACGTACCTGTTCCCTGACATCTTGGACAAATTCTAAATCTAATTTTTTTACTTAGGTGTTTTATTCTTTTAAATTTTTTATTCATAGTTTCTTATCTCCTTTCATTTTGCACTTTAAGTATGAATTAATTAATCATTAAAATATGGACATTGTGCACAACGTCTTATATCTGAACAATAAGTATCAAATAAATAACTCGTACAGGAATCTGTTCGTTTTAAACATTTCCAATCTCCATCCCAATAATAAAATGGACATCTGTCATCATTCATTCAAAATTCCCTCTTTCTTTTTTGCTTAAAAATATATAAATCATAAAATCAAACCATTTACATTTCTCATTACATATTTCTCTAATTCTTTTTTCTCCTCCCATATGGTCACTTTCACGAAATAAAGAATAACAAGCATCACATATCCTTATATATAAGCATTCTTGACAATGTGGCGTAATACATTTCTTGAAATCCTTTAAAACTTTATGATATAAATTAACCTGTTTTCTATTATCCTGTATATTTCCCAAGTAACCATATTTTCCAACCCTTTCACACATATATTTATTACCTGTCGCTGTAATAAATAACCTGTTTTTTCCAGGATTACAGGGCCCCGGCGGATATGCTTTCGTTTGCAAAGACATTTCTCTATCTTCAATTCTCAACATTGCATCAGCAAATAAAGCCTTATGAAATGGTTTTCCAAATCCGTCCATTTTAATAAATTCTTCGGCCAATAAAGAATAATCATCCGATAGCTTCTGTCTTTCTTTTTTTATATCAATGCTATCAAAAAAATCTGAATCCTGATCATTAACTGTATTAACTAACAATTTTAATTCGGACAGTAATTTATGTGAATTAAAATAATTTGCATTTTCAGCTAACTGATACGGTGGTGCTAAAGTAATTGATAAACTGATATAGTCTTTAAAATAATTCTCATCAATTTCTTTCAGTAATTCCAATGCTTTAAACACCAATTCAGACGTTTGTTCATGATTCACTGTTTTTCTATACAAATCATGATTCAATCCATCAAAACTAATAGTAAGATGAACTTTTTTGTCTACCAAAAAACGCGCTATAGTTTCATTTAATATTAAACTCCCATTCGTAGTCATAGCATACTCAGGAGTTTTACCAATTTTCTCAATTTTCTGTACTAAATATTGTATTAACGAAAATTGCAATAACGGTTCTCCGCCATATAAACTAACATAATCAGGAGCTTTTTCTGTTCTAAAATATTTATCAACAATTTCATCAACAATTTCTTTGGACATTCTTATATTTTGATGTTTTCGCTCATATTTATAATGTCCGGAATATACACAATATTCACATCTGAAATTGCATTGTTGTGTTAGTTCTAACACCAAAATTTCAGGCGTTTCATCAATGTCCGTTATAGCCGGCATTTGGTCTAATTTCACTATTGGACCTTTTCCATAAACGCTTTCCCAAAATTCCGTTCCTAAGCATTGCAATTCTTGTGTTTTTCCCTCTAACGCATTTAAAAGTGAAAAACTTTCATTATCAACTTCAAAAAAATTGTTGCTTATTGAATCATATAAATATCTTTTATTTGATTTACTATAAAAAATTTTGTACATTTTATCTACCATCAGAAAATAGACAGATATATATATCTTCCCTGCCTATCTTCGCTCTTATTTAATGTGCTACCTGAAGTGACGGCTTATTATTGCCAATTGCACCAATTGACGGATAACATGCACAGCCACAATTACTCATCGCATTTACACGATTTTTATTTCCTTCAAAAACAATCTTCATAAAATTCACCTCCTTTATTTCTGCTAAACAAGGCATTCATCCAAAAATTTTTTCTATTAATTAAACATATTTGTATCCGCCAAGCATTTTTTTCTGATAATGTCTTAATTCTTCATCCACTAATTCCAGCATTCCTTCATTAGTTAAATACGATTTTACAAAATTAAGAAGATTAACAGATTTTTCCAAATTAGATTTAGTATGCTTTTCTCCTAATCCTTGCCTATACAACTGAGATAATAGTAAGACTGCAACTGTATAAATCTTCTCTTCATATTTCGCTTTTGGAGCTGATGCATATTCAACATCTCCGTCAATGAATTTAAACTGCTGCCATGCATATTCGTATTCATCATCATAATTAGCAGTATCAAATAATGCAGAACCATACAATATTCTTGCACGTTTGTCATCAATATCTTTTAATAATGTTATAACTACATCATAATTTCTTAATTCGTAATTACATAATGCTAGATAATATATTGCATCATTATAATTTTCTACCGCTTGTTTTATATCTATTTTTTCGGAACCAGGAACATTATCATCAAGCATTTCTATCTCTTGCGATGCCCAATCATAAACTTCTTCCCAATTTTTTTTAACAAAATCAACTGATTCCTCAGATTCATACCCAGCTACCACCTGCAAGCCTGAATACGCAAGAATTTTTTTCGATAATACTGTCATATGAATTGCATAAATTACATTCTTTCTAGCAGCCAATTCATACCATTTAGAAGCTTCTTTTATACCTTCACCCGTATTTTGCTTAATATAAAAATCCCCTAAGCTGCACATTGCTCCTATGTCGCCTTGATCAGCCATTTGTTTTGCTTCTTCTATTGTCATTTTATATATCTCCTAAATATCACTGTATAAAAGACTCAAAAATCTCATAAATTTGTCTATGCCAGAACATCTCCTGCTGATATGCCATTTCATTTGACCCTGCAATAGAATTCATAATCATACCGGTTAATGTATTTTTTCTTGCATTTGCTTTATTTGTTGCTGTATTAGCTTTTGATTCACCAAAAAAATAAAAATTCACTGTATTTCCATTAATAATATACACATCTGTAAAATACTGCTGCGGAGGATTAGGATGATCAATAACAACACAAGGGTATGTATGTCCAAACAATCCACCCTCTTTAACTGTACTTGTTGTGATTCTTGCCGGAACTCCCAGTTCTTCTGCCTTTTGTGACATTAAAGAAACAATATTTTCTACATTTAATCCATTAGTAGCTCTAAATGAAATTGGATCTTCGATCATTCCTGTGTTATGTTTCAAATTATAAGCCATTCTGTATTCCTCTCTTTCTTATCCTCCCTTTTAATCAATAAGTCAGGCGGATATTGACAATCCGCTTTGCTATTGGTTAAAAAGTGTACTTTTTTAAATCAATAATTTTGTACAAAGCGAGTGGAATTTTGTCAGATATTTATTATTTTTTTATATTTATATATTGAATTCTTTGGTGCTATGCTATATAATGTTTACAATACAATATTACAGAAAAGAGAGAAAGAATTACAAAAAAGTACACTTTTTTGTAATTCTTTCTCTCTTTTTTATTTTCCAACCTTTTCATATGCTCTTGCCTTATATAGAAATGTGGAAACTGGCATATCACAAGCATCCGCAGCTACTACACCAGTTATTTTTCCTTCTTTCCATTTCTGATATATTTTATAAAAATTAGAAGGTAATGGTTTCGGTGGACGTCCAAAGCGTACTCCCTTAGCTTTCGCAACCGCAATTCCTTCTGCCTGACGTTGTTTAATATTACTTCTTTCATTCTCAGCTACAAAAGACAATACCTGCAAAACAATATCACTCAAAAAAGTTCCTATGAGATCTTTCCCTCTTCTTGTATCCAATAGTGGCATATCCAGAACAACAATATCTACTTTCTTTTCCTTTGTAAGAATGCGCCATTGCTCTAAAATTTCCTCATAGTTTCGTCCCAATCTATCAATGCTTTTTATATAAAGCAAATCATTTGGTCTTAATTTTTTCACAAGTTTTTGATATATTGGTCGATTAAAATCTTTCCCCGATATTTTTTCTACATAAATATTTTTTTTTGATATTTCTAATTGTTTTATTGCTTCCAATTGCCTATTTTCATTTTGATCCTTTGTGCTTACTCGAACATATCCATATTTGACTATCATTTTGTACCTCTCCTTTTTGATTTATCCAACAATCTATTTTAAAGAATCTTTCATTTATTCGCACTTAATTTATAACATCTCTTCCAAGCCACTTATATATCCTGTCACATAAATAAAAACCTTACTGACATTCAGCTCTTTACTTCTGAAAATCAGTAAGGTTTCTGTACCTATAGTTTATATATTTTTTTATCTTAGAATAGTCACGAAATGTTACCACTTATCACCAGACAAAAAACTCCTCTACTCCATCACATAATTCTTCAACGCATAAAGCCTTCCATCAGCCTCCGCAGTCTCCACCTTCACAGCCTGCTCCTGCGTTTCCGGATAATATCTGGAAGAGAAAACAACCTCTCCGCCATTCACATAGATTTCCACAGCTGTAGTATCAACAAGAACTCTGATGCTTTCGATCCTACCGGACGGAACATGCGCCTTACGTACCTTTCGCCCGGCACCGGCCTTCTCGGAGAGAGTTAAGATCACATCTCCGTCCTGATACTCCAGGAAGAGGTTTTCCCCAAGGCTTACCTTGCCCTGATCCCCCCTTACCTGAACATCCAGATCAAACGGTCCATTTACCGGAATCTCCACGTCGGAACCGCTGATAGAAACGCCAGCCTTTCTCAGCCCGTTCAGTTCTTCCACCGGATACTGATAAAGCATTCCGTTTTTATACGTAACTTCTCGCGGAACAGTCAGGCAATGCTGCCAGCCTTCGCTCTCTGCTGTAGGATTCACATATTCCTCATCTGCATCCGGCATTCCCATCCAGCCGATCAGGATCCGTCTGCCCTTTCCATCCTGGAATGTCTGGGGTGCATAGAAATCAAAGCCGTGATCCCATTCCCGGAAAGCTTTTTCCTCCGGCTTTCCATCTTTCAGGATAAAGTATCCCGACTGATAGATGTTCTGAAAACGGAATTCTTCTCTGGTCAGTCCCTGGGGAGATACCGAAAGCACTTCCTGTCCCTCAAGAGTAAAAAAATCAGGGCACTCCCACATGTATCCGAATGCCTTCTCCGTAGTAAGCTCACAGTCAAATTTCCAGTTTTTCAGATCTTCGGAGTTGTAAAAAAGTACGGCACCCTGGTCGCTTTTCTGACGGCCGCCAAGGATCATCCGGTACTCTTCACCTTCCTTCCAGACCTTCGGGTCACGAATATGGCAGGTGTAATTCTCCGGATAATCCTCACAGGAAACCGCAACTTCCTTTGTTCCGAAATGAAGGCCGTCCGCACTCTCCACATGAAGAGTGCTGGACTGCCTTCCATTATTAATATAATCATAATCTCCATCCATCTTGATGTTTCCTGTGTAGAAAAGATGAAGCTTATCTTTCTCCGCAATGGCAGAGCCTGAGTAAACACCATGACAGTCATAAATGCTGTCCGGCAGAAGCGGAACCCCTTCATATCTCCAGCTGATCATATCTTCACTGGAGTAATGTCCCCAGAATTTCAGTCCACCGTTGGCTTCAAACGGAGAATACTGGAAAAATACGTGATATCTTCCCTTGTACCAGCATAATCCGTTCGGGTCATTGAGCCAACCCACAGGCGGCATCAGATGATGGGTCAGACGGTTTGTCTGCATCGTCCTGGCAACTGCTGCCGTTTCCTCGGTTTTTCGAACTTCCTCCGCAAGGACCTTGGTCAAAGAACTCATTTATTTAACCTCCAGTACTTCAGAACCATTATTTACTGTTCCTTCTGCAAGCATTTTTACTTCTTCATAATCATCGGTATTGGTTACGATCAGCGGTGTGGTCACATCATAGCCGGCTGCCTTAATAGCATCCATATCAAAGGTGATCAGTGTCTGGCCTTTTTTGACCACGTCACCGTCCTTTACATGAGCGGTGTAGAATTTACCGCCAAGCTCAACGGTGTCAACGCCGATATGGATCAGCAGCTCCAGACCACTTTCTGTCGCAAGCCCGATGGCATGCTTTGTGTCAAAAATTGTAGAAACCGCAGCATCACAGGGTGCTTTTACTTCACCTTTGGACGGAATCACTGCCATGCCCTTTCCAAGGACTTCGGATGCAAAGGTTGCATCCTTTACTTCTGAAAGCGGGATCGCAATTCCCTCAAGCGGGCTGTAGAGGGTCTGTACGCCTGTCTCTGAAGTTTCCTTCCGGGCAATTTCTGCCGGAGCATCTGATTTTTTCTCTGCTTCAATATTTTTTTCAGCTGTTTCCTGTACCTCATCCTTATATCCGAACATCCAGGTAAGCACAAAAGCCACACCGAATGCGATGACAAACATCAGGATATAACCAACTGGATTATTCAGGCACAGCAGTATTCCAAAGATACCGGTAACACCTGTTCCTGTGGCACCAAGACTGGTGATGGAGGCAAAAAGTGCTCCGCATGCACCACCCAGGCAGCCCATGATAAACGGCTTTCCGAAGCGGAGGTTTACACCGAAGATTGCCGGCTCTGTGATTCCCATGCATGCGCTTAAAGCAGAAGGAACAGCCATGGATTTGATCTTCTGATTTCTGGATTTCAGGCCTACAGCAAGAGCTGCACCACCCTGTGCAACGTTAGCTGCAGATGCAAGTGGCAGCCAGTAGGTAACGCCGAATTTGGCCAGCTGTCCAAGATCAATGATGGTGTACATGTGATGAACACCAGCAACAACGGTCGGTGCATAAAAGGCACCCATGATAAAGCTTCCGATTCCAAATGGCAGTGCGATCAGCCACTGGATCCCATCCAGAAGTCCGTTCTCAACAGCTACGAAAATCGGTCCGATAATGGAAAGTGTAAGATAACCGGTTACAAAAACACTGACAAGTGGTGTTACAAAAAGGTCGAACATTGCAGGTACGATCTTGTGAAGTCTTTTCTCGATCTGTGCCAGTACCCATACTGCAATGATAACCGGGATCACATGTCCCTGATATCCCACCATGTCAATGGAGTAAAGTCCAAACCATACCTTCTGCGTTGCCTGCACACCCTCTGTTGCAACAGTCCAGGCATTCTGCAGATTTGGATGGATCATGATCATACCGATAACCGCACCCAGATAAGGGTTTGCACCGAATACCTTCGCACCACTGTAAGCGATAAGGATCGGCAGAAATGTATACGCTGTGTTACTGAAAAGCTGTGCAAATACATAAATGGAACCATTTGTGTTAATATTCAGGAAGCCGTTGTTTACCATGAAGTTCAGGGCTTCCATGATTCCCATCAGGAATCCGCTGGCTACGATAGCAGGGATGATCGGGACAAAAATATCTCCCAGTGTCTTGATCAGCCTCTGTACCGGATTGGCCTTGGATGCTGCCACCTTCTTAAGTTCATCCTTACTGCTCTCTGATATTCCGGCGATCTGGATAAATTCATCATAAACCTTGTTTACAACTCCTGTTCCCAGGATGATCTGCATCTGTCCCTGTGCGAAAAACACACCCTTCACACCGTCGATATTCTCCACATATTCCTTATCCGCCTTGTCATTATCCGCAATGACCAGACGAAGCCTTGTTGCACAGTGCGCCGCGGAAATGATGTTTTCTTTCTTTCCTACATGATCATAGATTTCCTGTGCTGTCTTTCTGTAATCCATGTCCTTCCTCCTTTTCTGCTACTGTTCCCGGACAGTCATCTCTTTCTTCGGATCAGATCTGTCTGTTCTTTCTTCAGCTTCCCGGGATCTATTATCTCTGATCCATTATTTTTCATTTATTTATGAGATTGATTTCATATACATATTCATACAAAGAACGATGATTTTTCCATTTTTTTAAGTTTTTTGATGATTTTAACACTTTTCAATGGTTTGTTTTATGTTGTCGCTTGTGTTCTTATGTGGAATCGTTCTCATATCTTGCTTGTATTATAACCACTACATTCTTATTTGTAAATCCGCAACATCTCACAAATTTCTTCGTTCAAAATTGTAAATATTCTATAAGAACAGATGCAAGACAGACAAATCAGTCGGGACATCACAGAAAAAATCTGACATTTTTTTGTGTTTGCCCAGCCATAACACATAAACACACAAAAAGAAGCAGGTCTTTTTCTCCCAAAAGATCTGCTCCTGTTCCACAATAACTTATAATTTCTTCCTCTGTCTGCGAGGATATTCTCTGTTACCTGTGAGATTCCCGTTCCACAAGTTCACATCCCATTTTTATTTCCTTGCTGATCCCGGTATCGTTCTCAATAAGATCAGCCAGCATGGCTGCTGCCTCCATTCCGCTGGTCTTATAATAAAAATGTACCGTTGTCAGCTTCGGTTCCACGATCTTACCCGGAACTCCATCCCCAATCCCTGCGATCTGAACATCCTCGGGAATGCGAAGCCCGATTTCCTTCAAATAAGTCATGGCTCCCACCGCCATAGTATCCGTAGCACACACAAGAGAATCTATGGAAGGCTCCTCCTCAAAAAGCTCCTTCGCCATCTCATAACCGGAATCCATGGTGAAGTTTCCTATCTTCATCCTCTCCGGCACGACCTCCAGCTTAGCTTTATGGATAGCATCCATAAAACCCTTTTTCCGGCAGGCACCAACTGCCTCGTCCTTATCTGTAACGCCGATATAGGCAAACTTTTTTCCCTTCTCTGACAGCTTCTCCGTGACCTGAAAAGCTGCTTTATGATCGTCCTGATAAATACATGGGTATCCGTCCAGATGCTGTCCCAGGATCACGATCGGCACCTTGTAATCCTTCAGCATCTGTTTATGCTTTCTGGTAAACATGGTAGCAATAAGAACCACTCCGTCCACCTGGCGTTCTTTAAACAGAGAAAGGTATTTCAGTTCTTCTTCCACATCATTATTGGTATTAGCAAGGATAAGCTGATATCCTCTCCGTGTAAGAATATCACTGATCCCTTCCACCTCACGACTTATGGTATCTGAATTGATCTTTGGAAGGATGACACCGATGAGACTGGTTTTTTTGGTCCGCAGTGTCTGTGCCTGGGAGGATGGCTGATATCCTGTCTCCTGGATCACCCTGCGGATGACTTCTTTTTTTTCACTGCTGACATATCCATTATTCAGATATCTGGATACCGTAGCTCTGGAAACTCCGGCAAGCCTGGCTATTTCATTAATGTTCATAACTTATGTACCTCTTCTTTTATCCTGTTATATCTGTCCTTGTATGCATATTTATAATATAGATTATACACGGTTTCTTTCCGGTAAAAAAGATTCTTTTCCTACATAAATGGAAATTTTTGGTTACTGCTCACTCCGTTCTCAGTAACCGGCAGCATGATTCACAAGGCAGAGGATACGGGATGCATATACCTCCCATCCCGTATCCTCTGTTTCCAGAAATTTCCCCGATAGATCTGTTTTTCGATTTTCCCTGTCATTCCAGATATTCAAACGGATCTACCGGCACGCCATCCTTTTTCATTGCAAAATAAAGATTCGGGCCTTCTACAGAATAATATTTTGTAGGTGCACTGATATTTCCGATCACTTCACCCTCCTTTACTGTGTCACCTTCTGCCACAGTAAGGTCCTTCAGCTGCCCATATACTGCCTGATAACCATTTCCCAGCTCCATAGTCACAGTCGTTCCCGTACAGGCATCCTGTACAACAGAAAGCACCTGACCATCTGCCGCCGCATACACCGGCGCATCCTCCACTGCCTGCAAAGCAATGGCAGGGCTTACACGATACTGATCCAAAGTCGGATAATATACGGTTTCATCCATATTATAATCCACTAGAACTGTTCCTCTGACCGGCCATTCCATAATGGAATCCTCCGTAAAATCCAAGACCTGTGCCGCAATTCCGACAGCTGAGGTCTCCGCGGTATCTGTGGAAGCTCCAGCTCCGTTATTCACCGCTCCCTCTGCCGCTGCATTTCCGACATTATCTGCTGTATTTCCAGCACCTTCTGCACCTGCTGCCGCAGACACGCTCCTATCCTCCGTACCACTTCCATTATCTGCATATGCCGCTGCATTTTCGGCTGTACCACTTCCTGCAGTCTCACGGATGCTTCCGGTCACTCCGTCTGCATCTGCTCCGGCTTCTGAAGCTCCTGACAAACCTGCTTCATCTCCGTTTTCTCCATCAGAAATCTCATCCTGTACTGCATCCTGCCAGCCATCTCCCGCAGCTGCAGCATCTTCTGCGTTTTCTCCGTCCGAAAGCTCCTCCTCCAGCCCGGTCTCTTCTACCTGTGCAGAATTTTCCTCCTGGGGATTTTCTGCGATGGGCTTTGTTCCAAACTGATAAACAGTAATCCCAAGTGCCGCTACTGCTGCCAGAACTCCTCCGTTGATAATACCTCTCACGATTTTACTTTTCATATTCTTTCCACCTCTGTCTGATATGTTCATTTTCAGTAACAGAAAAAACAGTAAAACGGACATCTTTCTTTCCCGCTGCTGCCGTTTCGGTCACCATTTCTATATCTATAGAGTGTCCAGAATATGGCTGTCTATTCATTTTCTGAATATTTTTTTATCAGACGTTGCTTCTGATGCCTGACTTTCTTTAATCCTCAGCTTTCAACTCCATCTCCGGAAAATATCTTTTCAGGATCTCCTCCGCACTGCTTCCGTTTTTTGCCATCTCATTTCCACCAAACTGGGAAAATCCCACACCATGACCGCTGCCACGCACTCTCAGATAATAAATATCATCCTTTTTCTTCAAACTGAAATTCGCTGATTCCAGTCCCATTCCCGCTGCAAAGCTTTCTCCCTCCAAAAGTGTTTCCCCAATCGTAAGCTCTGTCACATAACCGGCACTGTCCCGCTTTTTGATCTTCAGCTCCCCGGAAAGCTGTCCCGCAGGAATTTCCACGATTTTTATATGATCCGGAGATTTTTTGTCCTCACTGCTATCTGCCGATTTCAGATATGTATACGCCTCATCATGAAAAACTTCTTCCCCGCTGCGGGTTTTCCCGGCACTTCTCTTATGCCAGGGAGTCAGTCTCACTTTTCCTTCATATGTAAGTACCTGCCCACCCGTCTCTTTTGCTGTCTGCTCATAGATCTGCCTTTTTTCTGCAAAAAAATATCTCCAGACTTCCTCTGTATTTCCGTTTTCCCTCAGGATCTCTGCGAGATTTTTCCCCTCGCCCAGCCACCTTTGAATATTCGACCGTGCGATCACAGTCTGCGCTTTTATGGTTTCTTTTTTCATTTCCGGGGAAATCTGCGAAAAAACAATGACCGGGAGATATTCTTCCATATCCGGCACTCTCTCTGCCAGAACCATCTCAGGTCCATTAATGGCTGCCGCCGAAAAATAAGGAAGAACAATTGCCAGAAACACCAGACAATATCGAAGAAGCGCATATTTTTTCATAAAAACACCATAAGCGTTCTTTTTCCTAATATATGTTCTTTTGCCAAAAATTATTATTTGCTGTATACTATAGCAGTTCCATGAATCAATGCATCAAAAAAAGTTATTCCGAACATGCTGCAGTAATTTATGGAAATACTATATATCAATTCAAAAAGTATCTGCAGTGATCAATCCTGCTCACAGCTTATTGCTTTCCACGAATGGAGGTATCACACACCATGCTTGCCATCTTTCTCGCACCATTATATATTCTCATTAATATTTATATCGTCCGTTGGATGATTTTGTGGATGGGTGCCTGCACTCATTTTTTCCAGATCTTTGCGTTCCGGGCATGCTTTGCAGGTGTTTATATTTTTCTGTCCACTTCTCTTCTGACCTGTTTTCTCATCCGGAAGCCCCCTGCGCTCCATCGCTTCCTGAAAAATACGGCAAATTATTTTCAGGGAACATTTCTTTACATCCTGATCGTAATCGTAACTACAGATCTCTGCAGACTGATCCTGAAGCATACGCTTCATCCGGCCTGGATGTATTCCCGGAAAGCCTTCGTAGTCACAGGCGCTGTCTGCACCCTTCTGATCATCGGTGTCAGTCTCTATGGGATTTTTAACCAGTGGAATATTAAGACAAAAACTTATGATGTGAAAATAGACAAGCAGGTGAAGGGAATGGACTCCCTGAAGATCGTCCTGCTCGCAGACATTCATTTCGGTTACAGCATCGGAGAAAAACATGCCGGGCTTCTTGTAAAAAAGATCAACGCCGAAGATCCGGATCTGATCTGTATTGCCGGCGATATTTTTGATAACGAATATGAGGGGATCAAAAACCCGAAAAAAACAGCGGCCATTCTCCGTTCACTGAAATCCAGATACGGCGTTTATGCCTGCTGGGGCAACCATGATCTCAGCGAACCGATTCTGGCCGGTTTTACCTTCCGCAATGCAAAAAAAGATTATGATGATCCCAGAATGCGGAATTTTCTGGAATCTGCCAACATTCGGCTTCTCGATGACGAAACCGTCCTCATAGATAAACGGTTTTCTCTGACAGGCCGTAAGGATCCTTCACGCTGCCGAAAAATGTCCGACACCCGTAAGGATCCTGACGAGCTTACAGCCTGCCTTGACAAAACACTCCCGATTATTTTTATGGATCATCAGCCCGGTCAGCTGGATGAAGTGGCAGCCGCAGGCGCAGATCTTGATCTCTGCGGTCATACTCATGACGGTCAGCTGTTCCCTCTGAACATCATCACCGGCCTGATCTGGGAAAATTCCTGCGGTTACCTGAAAAAAGGGACTATGCACAACATCGTTACTTCCGGCGCCGGCATATGGGGCCCGAATATGCGTACTGCCACAAACAGTGAGATCTGCTCGATCACAGTACATTTTTATCCTGCCAGACCTAATTCCTCTGATCCCTCATAAATATCTTCCACCGGCAGTTTCTCCGTACTCTCACTATCCTCTATGCTACATTCGCACAGATATAAAACAAAATTCCCGCCTGCTGCCTTGAGCAACAAACGGGAATTTATCTGATCCAATTAAAAAGTGAGGCATCGGGGATTCGAACCCCGGACAACTTGATTAAAAGTCAAGTGCTCTAC
>OKSH01000545.1_pt1 | contig 39867 bp, 29 predicted proteins | sample 1601231 | NCBI WGS metagenome assembly OKSH01 (sample SAMEA3541596, study PRJEB24748) | human gut metagenome | biome: human gut; feature: human-associated habitat; material: faeces | place: China | collected 2012
AAGCCTGCTTTGCGTAGCAAAGTAATGAACAGTTTGTTTCCCAAGCCCTTCCGCTGCCTCAAAATTACTTTGTCTACAGTCTGAGATACAAGAGAAAATCTTGTATCTTTTTTTATGCCCTGCGACCGACAGGTTTTTACAGATTTATGAATTGGAAAAAATCAATAGGGATGATTGGAGACCAGCCCATTTACAATACGAAGGATACTATCAAGCTGGGCAGCATCAAGGCGCTTGAGTTGCTCTGTGAGGGTGCGGATTTTTTCGGGATGCGCCGACTCCAGATCGAAAAATTCCATTGGGGTGATGTTCAGATAGTCACAGATTTCAAAAAAATTGGACATGGAAGGGAAGGTCTTATTGTTTTCAATGCTGTTGATGTAGCCGGGGTTCTGCCCGAGGGAAAGACTCATATCCCTTGCGGAAACGCCCTTTGCCATACGCAGCTGTACCAATCTTTTGGAAAATGCCTCTTTACACATGCTTGTATCACCTCCATGTGTCATATTATATCTAATAAAAAACTTGAAATATTCTATATAATCGGTTATTTTTGACTAGATATCGGTTTGTACCTAATAAACAGATAGAAAATAGAAGAAGAAAACAAATGTATCAAAAAATTTTCATTTTTCTTGAAAATACTTGAAAATTGCTCTTAAAAATGCTAGGATATTGACATATGTCAATGAAAGGGTTTGATTTTTATGTTATGTTGTAGGAAACAGCAAAAACTCATGAAGCATGATGAACCTTATAAAACAAGGAAGAAGATGTATTGGCAGAAAGACAAGGCTTAGAGGTTTGGGGATATCGTATGTGTATGAAAGACAGAATGAGACGGTTTCTGGTGGATGTTCTGGACATCCATAATAAAGATGTAATCGAAGAAGTTATTGGTATTTCCAGCATCAGGCACTGCCCGAAGGGACGGACACTGTACAGTCAAGGGGAAACGGTGGATACCTGCTGCTTCCTGATGGAAGGCGTGACGGGTGCATTTCTCTACACGAAGGGCGGAAAGCAGATTTCAGATGATTTTTCTTTTGTATCCGGCGAGATGATTACGCCGTTTATGAACTGGCAGAGAAAAGCGCTGACCTCTGTGGTTGCGATGTCGAATGTAGATGCTTTTGTGATTGCCAATATGGATGTAATCACGCTGTTTAGAACCTATCCGGAATTTCAAACAATCCTTTTTGAATGGCTGATGCAGGCGTACCACAAGCAATGGGCGCTCAAAAGTGCGCGGTATCAGATGGCGGCGAAGGAGCGGTATCTTTTCTTTTTAAAGGAATATGCGGGGCTGGAGGATGTGGTCAGCGACCGTTTTTTAGCTTCATTTTTAGATATATCGCCGGAGACGCTGAGCCGACAGAAGCGGTGCCTGCGGGAGGAAAAGCCCGATTGAAGCAACGGAAGGAAGGCATCTTTCACATTTTTCTCAAAGGAGGATGTGCGAATATAAGAAGCGGAGAGGCGAAGGGGGGAGATGCAGCGAGAAAGAAGGCTGTTTGAAATAGAAAAAAGGAGTTTTCAAAGGAACGGAAAAATAAAGAAAGGTTGAAGGAAAAATGAAAAAGAAAAAATATCTTGCGATTTTCATGGCAATGAGCATGGCAACTGCAACTGCACCTGTGACAGCATTGGCAGATGATGCAACAACAGGTACAGAAAGCGGTGCAGAGACAGGCGAAAGCGGCAGTGGTGAAACTGGCAGTACAGGTAAAACTGGTGGTACAACAGAGCCTGATACATCTGCCAAAAACGAAGGTGTTAAGTCCATTATTGAGTTAAATACCGCAATTACTGACGCAGGGGAAACAGAAACTACTATTAAACTTGCTGCTGATATCACAGGGGATGTTGTAATACCTGAAGATGCAAATATTACAATCGACCTGAATGGTAAGAAGATTACAAACAGTGTTGGGCACACAATTATGAATAACGGCACCTTGACTATTAAGGGTGAAGGTACAGTTGATAATATTACTCACGGGAAAGCAGCTCTCTATAATAAGGGAACGGTTACTTTAAACGGAGGTACTTTTGATCGTACCCAAGAAAATGGTCAAAGTGATAGTTCTTCTGGCGGTAACTCCTATTATACCATCAAGAATGTTGGTAATATGACCATTAACGAAGGTGTAAACGTGCTGACAGCGAAGGGGAATGGCGAGTTGGGCAGATTCTCCAGCCTTGTTGCGAATGGTTACTACAATGGTACTACATACGACAACGACAAGGGAGAGGAAAAACCTACGTTGACTATCAATAATGGTACCTTCTCGGGAGGTCTGAATACGATTAAAAATGATGACCGCGCAGAGTTGACTATTAACAACGGTACATTTAAGAATTTCTATCAGGCAACTGTTCAGAATCATAATATTGCAACAATCAACGGTGGTACCTACAAAGCTGCAAGTGATGCAAGCAGTACAGGAAAAGAAACCTACGGTGTTTATAACTGTGGTTGTGGTGCTAATATTGACCTTGGTACATTGACTGTAACCGGCGGTATCTTTGAAGGTGCGGATTATGCGATTGCTGATGTCAGCAGTCAGCCTGCTGTTGTGAATATTTCCGGGGGTAGCTTTAGTGGTGCTAAAGGTGCAATTGTTAAAGGTACAAACTCTAATGCTATAATCTCTATTTCCGGCGGTGTATTTGATTCTAATGTGCAGGCATACGCAGCAGACGGCTATAAAGCAATTCAGGTTACAGGTGACAAATACGTTGTAACTGACAAGATTGCTCTGGACAAAACAAGCACAAGAATCCGCAGAGGTTACACAGATACACTGAAAGCAATCGTAGAAGCAAACGGCAAAACACACGATGTAGCAGACCCTATAACATGGGCAAGTGATAAAGAAGCCGTTGCAACTGTAGAAAATGGCGTTGTTACAGGTGTGGACTATGGTACTGCAATCATCACAGCGACACTGGGCACTACAACAGAAACACCTGATACAACAGAAGCACCTGCAACTCAGGCAGAAGATGACACAGCAACAGGCGGCGATACAGTTACAGGCGGTGACAATACACCTTCTAACACACTGACAGCAAGCTGCACTGTAGATGTATACAAGAAATCTTCCTCCTCCTCCTCCTCTGGTGGCGGCGGCGGCAGCAGTGCAACAAAACACGGTGTAACCACCTCTGACAGCAAAAACGGGGCTGTAACCGCAAGTGCGGCAAAGGCAGAAACAGGCGACAAGGTTATTCTGACACCCAAGGCTGACGAGGGCTATGAGCTGGATAAGATTACTGCAAAGGACAAGGACGGCAAGGAAGTTAAGCTGAAAGCAGAAAAGGACGGCACATACTCCTTCACCATGCCGAAGGGCGGCGTAACCGTTGATACAACCTTCAAGCAGGCAGAGGGTGCAACCAACACAGACAAGCCCGCAGCAGCAACAAAGACAATCATTTTGCAGATTGGCAGCACAGCAGTGCTTGTGGACGAGCAGGCAATCATCAACGATGTTGCACCCGTAATCCACAACGACAGAACTCTGGTTCCCATCAGAGTCATCACAGAAGCACTGGGCGGTCAGGTTGCTTGGAACGAAGCCGCAAAAGAGGTTACTCTGACTGTTAACGGCAAGGAAATCAAAATGACTATCGGCAAAGTTCTGGAAAAATACGGCGTTGCTCCCGTTATCATCGGCGGTCGCACCTTTGTACCCGTTCGCTTTGTAGCGGATGAGCTGGGCGCAGTGACCACATGGGACGATGCAACAAAGACTGTAGCAATTCAGGCAGTAAAATAAATTTTTCTGAAAAATCTTAGTTGAAAACAATAAAAATGGCGTTCATCCGCAAGGATGGGCGCTGTTTTCTGCTTTCAGGGAAGAAGTGGGGCGAAAAATACGACCCTCGAAAAAAAACACTTTCCACTGCACCGTTTTCGTGATATAATTCTAATGTTATAGGGCGAAATATAGAGAAAAACGACTACTTTTTGGGGAACGGCGGCTTTTTCGCCTGTTCAGAGATATAGATTGTCCTTTGGAATTGATTGGAAGGATGAATGTTTTTATGGATAAATTAGTTGTAAGGGGCCGAAAAAGATTGACCGGAGAGGTTACCATCAGCGGTGCGAAAAACGCGGCGGTAGCTGTTATTCCGGCAGCGGTAATGGCAACCGGAGTGAGTGTACTGGAGAATCTTCCCAGTATTGAGGACGTTAGAAATATCTGTCATACCATTCAGGAAATGGGCGGCAAATGCAGATTTGTAGATAAACATACTTTGGAAATTGACTGTAACGAGGGTGTCAGCTATCAGGCGACCTTTGAGGGCGTGCAGAAAATGCGCGCATCCTATTATCTCATCGGTGCGCTTCTGGCACGCTACAAAAAGGCAGAGGTGGCAATGCCCGGCGGCTGCAACTTTGGCAAACGCCCCATTGACCTGCACCTGAAGGGCTTCCGTGCGCTTGGTGCAACCGTCATTGAGGAGGACGGCATGGTGAAGGCTTATGCCGAAAAGCTGATTGGTACTTCCATCTACATGGATCAGGTGAGCGTTGGTGCGACCATCAATGTCATGCTTGCGGCAACCATGGCGGAAGGCACCACAACGATTGAAAACGCGGCTAAGGAGCCACATGTGGTAGATACTGCAAACTATCTGAACATGATGGGTGCAAATATCAAGGGCGCAGGGACAGATGTGATTCGTATTAAGGGCGTTTCTGAGCTGAAGGGCGCGCAGTATACCATCATTCCCGACCAGATTGAGGCAGGCACATACATGATTGCGGCGGCGATTACGGGCGGCGATGTGCTGGTGAAGAATATCATTCCCAAGCACATGGATTCCCTGACGGCAAAGCTGGAGGAAATGAATGTGAAGGTGGCAGAATGGGAGGATTCCATTCGCGTGATGGCGGATGAGCCCTTGCGTGCGGTAAATGTAAAGACCATGAGCTACCCCGGCTTCCCGACGGATTTACAGCCCCAGATTGCAACGCTTCTTGCGGTCTGCAACGGGACAAGCGTGCTGACGGAAAATGTCTGGGAAAACAGATATCAGTACATGGGTGAGCTGCGCAAGCTGGGCGCAGATGTGGAGATTAACGGCAGAGTGGCAACCATTCACGGCATTAAGCATTTCAGCGGCGCGGAGGTTTCCGCAACAGACCTGAGAGCAGGCGCGGCAATGATTCTGGCGGCACTGGCGGCAGAGGGTGAAACCATCATTGACGGCGTGCGTTATATCGACAGAGGCTATGAGGATGTCGAGGAAAAATTCAGAGCCATGGGCGCGGATATCGACCGTATCCCCGGCGAGCAGTAAAAAGAGAACAAGAGAGCCTCGGAGCAGTTCCGAGGCTTATTTTATGGAAAAACACGAAGGAAAAGAGGTGAACTGGCTTGCGGATGGAATTTTGCACCATCGCCAGTGGCAGCAGCGGCAACTGCACCTATATCGGGACGGATTACACGAAAATATTGATTGATGCAGGCATCAGCGGCAAGAAAATCGAGGAAGGGCTTGCAAATTTGAAGCTGACGGGCGACAAAATAGATGCGCTGTTTATCACCCATGAGCATGTTGACCATATCAAGGGGGCAGGCATTCTTTCCCGCAGGTTTGATATCCCTATTTTTGCTACGCCGGATACCTGGGCGGCGATGGAGGAAGGACTTGGGCGGATTGCGCCGAGCAACAAGCGGATTGTGTATGCAGATGAGGTCTGCGCGGTGAATGACCTTTGCGTGAAGCCGTTTCGGATTCCGCATGACGCGGCAGAGCCGGTCGGCTATAATGTCTTTTCGGGCGAGAAAAAAATCACACTGGCAACGGACATCGGCCATGTGACGGATACGATTCGGGAAAGCATAGAGGACAGTGATGTGCTGCTTTTAGAGGCAAATCATGATGTGGAAATGCTGAAAAAGGGCGGCTATCCATGGTCGCTGAAGCAGCGGATTCTGGGCGAAAACGGACATCTTTCCAACCATACGGCAGGAAGGCTTCTGGCAGAGGTGATGACGGGAAGGATGAAATATGTTTTTTTGGGACACCTCAGCGAGGAAAACAATAATCCCCATCTGGCGTATGAAACGGTAGAGGAAATCCTGCGGAATAACCGCATTGAGGTTGGCACGCATGTAAAAATGGATATGGCGAGCCGTTTTCAGAATGGCGTGAAGGTGGAGCTGTAACGGAGGATTGGCATGAAGGTTACGGTCGTTTGCGTAGGCAAATTGAAGGAAAAATACTGGCGCGATGCTATTGCGGAATACAGCAAGCGGCTGAGCCGTTATATGAAGCTGGAGATGATCGAGCTGGCGGATGAAAAAGCACCCGAAAACATGAGCGATGCACAGGCGGCGGAGGTCAAGGAAAGGGAAGGACAGCGGATTCTGAAAAACGTGAAGGACGATGCCTTTGCGGTGGCGCTGGCGGTGGAAGGGAAGATGCTTTCCTCCGAGGAGCTGGCAGAATTCATGACGAAAAAGAGCGTTGGCGGCGTGAGTCATATTGTGTTCATCATCGGCGGCTCTCTGGGGCTTTCCCCTGCGGTGATGCGGCGTGCGGATTATGCACTTAGCTTTTCCAGAATGACATTTCCGCACCAGATGATGCGTGTGGTTTTATTGGAGCAGATTTACCGCTCGGAGCGGATTCAGCGCAACGAGCCATATCATAAGTAAAGAAATTGCGAGGAAGGGAAGATTGCAATGAAAAAAGGCATGAAAATTGTGCGGTTTATCGGGATTGTGTGCTGGTTTCTGGCACTGTTCATTCTGATTAACGGGCATCAGGAGAAGAAAAAAGCGGCAGAGGAGGCGGCAAAGCAGCCTGCCATTGTAACGGAAACAAACGAAACGAATGACGGAGATACACCAAGCACCGTGATTTTCCCTGAATAAAAAAGAAAGCGTTCTCGAATGGAATATCCTAAAGAGAACGCTTTTTTATGTTTTCGACTTAATTTTCTAAAAACGCTTCGCCGATTTTGAACACATCCCCTGCGCCGACCGTCAGAAGTAAATCCCCTGCCTTGCAGTTTTTCTCCAGATAGGAGCGGATGGCATTAAAATCTCCGACATATCTTGCGGATTTGCCTGTTTTCGCGATTCTGTCTGCAAGCATGGCGGCGGAAATGGTGCCGTCATCGGATTCCCTTGCGGCATAGATATCCGCGATGATGACTTCATCTGCATCGGTGAATGCTTCGCCGAATGCATCAAAGAGGAACTTTGTTCTGGAATAGGTGTGCGGCTGGAATACGCACCAGGTTGTACGGTGCTGCACCTTTTTTGCCGCCGCCAGTGCTGCCTTGATTTCTGTGGGGTGGTGCGCATAATCATCAATGACAACAACGCCGTTTTTTTCGCCTTTTTTCTGGAAACGGCGTTCTGTACCCGTAAAATGCAGAAGCCCCTTTTGGCAGTCCGCGGGACAGACACCTACAAAATGTGCCGCTGCAATGGATGCCAGCGCATTTGCGATATTATGATCTCCGGGTACATTCAGATGGAAATTCCCGAACAATTCGCCTTTATAATATACATCAAAGGTATTCTTGCCGTCCGGCTCATGGATGATATTTTTCGCCTGCCAGTCCGCGCCATCCGCCAGTCCGAAGGTTTCTACGGTGCAGTCCAGTCCCTGTGTCAGCTCTGCCACGTTTTCAATCGCCTGATTGATAACCAATGCACCCTTCGCAGGGATACGCTCTGCAAAGGCATGGAAGGAGCGGCGGATATTCGCAAGGTTTTTGAAATAATCCAGATGGTCGCTTTCCACATTCAGAATCACGCCGACGAAGGGCTTGAACTGCAAAAAGCTGTCGAAATATTCGCATGCCTCGGCAACGAAATACGGAGAGTGACCGATTTTCAGGTTACTGCTGATGGTAGGCAGGATGCCGCCAACCGTAATGGTGGGGTCTGTCCCTGCGGCAAGCAGGATTTCGGAAACCATAGATGTGGTTGTAGTCTTGCCATGTGTGCCTGCAACGGCAATGGAATCCTTATATTCCTCCATGATTTCGCCCAGCAGTCTGGCTCTGTCCATCAGGGGGATATGCTTTGCCTGCGCCGCCTGATATTCGGGGTTATCGGGATGGATTGCCGCGGTATAGACCACTAAATCTACATCATCCGTGATGTTTTCCGCCTTGTGTCCGAAGTTGATATGAATCCCCAAATTTTGCAGGTGCTTTGTCACAGGGGTTTCCTTGATATCCGTACCGGAAACGATACAGCCCTTATCTGCCAGAATTTCTGCCAGACCGGACATGCTGATGCCGCCGATGCCGATGAAATAAATGTGTTGTCCTTTTTGAAATGTTGTCATATTCTATCGCCTCAAAATCTATTAAATGGGTTCAAATTTTTCTGAAATTTAACAAAATCATCATATAGTTTAACCTTCATTATAGTATACTGGCATGGGAAAGGCAATCTTTTCTCTGCGTTTTCTTTTTCTATGTTCTATATTTTATACAGAAAGTGCCGAAAATAAACCCATACGGGCGCAGGAGCAACGTGCAAATTTTCTCAATCGGAAAAAAGGAAAGAGAAAAAGCCAATCGAAATAAGGCGAAATTTCGGTACAGATGCCGTAGATAATCTTTGCAAGTTTATTTTCCTATGCTATAATAATCAAAACAGAGCCTATGACTTTGTTACATATATACAACCTGAAAAGATAGGGGTGGGTAATATGCGTAAAAAAGAAATGATAGCAATGCTTCTGGCGGGTGGACAGGGCAGTCGTCTGGGCGTGTTAACAAGAAAGGTGGCAAAGCCTGCCGTTGCCTACGGTGGGAGATATCGTATCATCGATTTTCCGCTGAGCAACTGCATTAACTCCGGCGTGGATACTGTCGGCGTGCTGACACAGTATCAGCCGCTGCGCTTGAATCAGCATATCGGGATTGGGATTCCATGGGATTTGGATAAGAAAAACGGCGGTGTGACGATTCTTGCGCCGCATGTGAAAACAGGGGATTCCGGCGAATGGTTCAACGGGACGGCAAACGCCATTTATCAGAATATTGATTTTATCGACAGCAATAATCCGGAATATGTGCTGATTCTTTCCGGTGACCACATTTATAAAATGGATTATTCCAAGATGCTTGCCTTCCATAAGGCGCATAACGCAGCGGCGACGATTGCCGTTATGGAGGTGCCGATGGAGGAAGCAAACCGCTTCGGCATTATGAATACCGAGGACGGCGATAAGATTTACGAATTTGAGGAAAAGCCGGAAAGCCCCAAGAGCAATCTTGCTTCCATGGGGATTTACATATTTACATGGGACAGACTGCGTGATGCATTGATTGAGGATAATTCCATCCATCCGGACAGCGATTTCGGCAAGCACATCATCCCTAAAATGCTGGATGAGGGACAGCCCATGTACGCATGGCGGTTCAACGGCTATTGGAAGGATGTTGGCACCATTCAGTCCTATTGGGAGTCCAATATGGACTTAATCCGCACCCTGCCCGAATTCAACCTCTACGAGGATTTCTGGAAGATTTATACCAACAGCGACCATCAGCCGCCGCAGTATACGGCATCCGGCTCAAAGACAGAGGAAGCGCTGCTTTCTGACGGCTGTGAGATTTACGGTACGGTCTGTCGCTCCATCATCGGCCCCGGTGTTGTGGTGGAAAAGGGGGCAGTGGTGAAGGATTCCATCATCATGGCAGACACGATTATCGGCGAAAATGCTTTGATTGACCATTGCGTCATTGATGAAAAATGCAGCATCGGCAAAAATGTGCAGATGGGTGTCGGGGAAAATATTCCTAATGAGGCAAAGCCTAATATTTATAATACAGGCATCACCGTTCTGGGAATGAACAGCAGTGTTCCCGATGGGATTGTGATGGGGAAAAACTGCGTGATTTACGGCAGAACCTCCCTTGAGGATTATCCCGACGGCAGATTGGAAAGCGGTAAGGCCGTTGTACGGGAGGTGTAACAGATGAAAGCAATCGGTATTATTCTGGCAGGCGGCAATAACGACGGCAGACTGGGCGTTCTGACCGACCATAGAGCGGCGGCGGCATTGCCCATCGGCAGCTGCTATCGTGCCATTGATTTTACATTGAGCAATATGTCTAACAGCGGCATTGGGAAGGTGGCTGTGCTGACGCAGTATAACTCTCGTTCCCTGCGTGACCATCTGATGTCATCCAAATGGTGGGACTTCGGCAGAAAGCAGGGCGGCTTGTTCGTATTCACGCCGTATACCAGCAATGCAGGCTCTACATGGTTCCGCGGCACGGCGGACTCCATTTATCAGAATATGACCTTCCTCAAGCGCAGCAATGAGGAATACGTTGTGATTACCTCCGGTGATTCCATCTATAAAATGGATTACCGTAAGGTGCTGGAATATCATAAGGAAAAAAATGCGGACATTACTGTGGTTTATCAGAAAATGACGGGAAAGGATTTATCCAAATTCGGCATTTTGCAGATGGATGCGGACAATAAGCTGGAGGGCTTCGAGGAAAAGCCGGAGCAGCCGAAATCCGATGCGGCCTCCCTGGGGATTTATGTTATCTCCAGAATGCTGCTTATCAATCTGCTGAATCAGATTATCCCCGAAGGCAGATACAGTCTGGTAAAGGATATTATCATCCGCTTTATCCATACGCTGAAAATCTACGGCTATGAATATGACGGCTACTGGAATGCCATCGGCACAGGCATTGCGGCTTATTTTGAGACGAACATGGATTTTCTGAAAAAGGATATCCGCGATCATTTCATCAACGAATATCCCTATATTGAAACAAAGCCGAAGGATGAACCCCCTGCAAAATACAACAGGGGTGCGGATGTGACGGATTCCATCGTCGGCAGCGGTGCGATTTTTGACGGGAAGGTGGAGCATTCCGTTGTGTTCCGTAGGGTGCGTGTCGGCAAGGGCGCAGTTGTACGGAATTCCATCCTGATGGAGGGCTGCCAGATTGGCGAAAACTGCGTGGTGGAAAATGCCATCTTCGATAAGGAGGTTGTCCTTTCCGCAGGACAAAGAGTCATCGGCGTTTCCTCTGAGGAGCCTGCAGTGCTGAAAAAGGGCACAAAATTATAACTCTATATTTATGAACAGAAGGACAGTCACAAAATCAGGAGGTGGCTGTCCTTTTTTGATAAGCTGAAATTTTTGCAGGCGCACCGCGCCGCCTTTCTCTCTGCCGTTTCCGGCACTGTGGGGAAGGGATTGGAAAGGGAAACTTTGTTGCCCTTTCCTCGTCTGCGGGGGTTCGGGACCCATTACGAAACGGGTCCCGAGTTTTTGTTACTTTTTAGCATAAAAAGTAAGGAAGAATGCTTTTGTTTTGCCAAGAAAGTTCTAAACGGGCGAATTTCTTATCTTCACCAAGCTGTAATTTTTGCGCGACTACGCCTTTTTTATTTCCATAGAATCATTTTTTAGTAAAAGAGTATATTGAATTTTATAGGGAAAAATGCGATACTAAAATGTATGTATACAATATCTTGAAAAATATTTCGCCCTTTGGCGTAGGAGGAAAAATAAATGAGACAGTTGAAAGCAATCATTCTGGCTGCCGGCGAAGGCTCCCGTATGAAATCCAAGAAACCTAAGGTACTCCATGAAATTCTGAATAAGAGCATGGTGGATTATGTGATTGAAACCGCAAAAAGCTGTGGCGCAGAGGAGGTCTGCGTTGTGGTGGGGCATAAGGCGGAGGAGGTTAAGGCGGGCATCCGCACGGAAGGCATCTCCTTTGCTTTGCAGGCAGAGCAGAAGGGCACAGGGCATGCTGTTATGATGGCAGGCGATTTTATTGATGAAAGCAGTGATATGCTGATTCTCTACGGGGATACGCCGCTGATTACAGGCGAAACCCTGACAAAGCTGGTTGAGGTACACCGTACAGAGGGACACAGCGTAACTGTGGTTTCCTCTAAAATAGAGGACCCTACCGGCTACGGGCGCATCATGCGCGATGACCACGGCGGTTTTGAACGCATTGTGGAGCATAAGGATGCAACAGATACACAGAGAATGATTAACGAAATCAACACAGGGATTTATATTTTCAACGGCAAGGAGTTGAAGGAATCTCTGGGCAAGCTGAATAACAATAACGCGCAGGGGGAATATTACCTGACAGATTGTCTGGAGCTGATTTTGAAGGCAGGCGGCAAGGTGGAGGCTGTTGTGGCAAAGGATGCCGATGAATTTTTCGGTGTAAACAGCCGTGTACAGCTTGCGGAAGCAGCAAAAATCATGAAGCACCGCATCAACCGTAAGCACATGGAAAGCGGTGTTACCCTCGTTGATCCCGAAAATACCTATATCGGCAGTGATGTTAAAATCGGTATGGATACGGTGATTTTGCCCGGCTGTGTGCTGGAGGGCAATACGGAAATCGGGGAGGACTGCGAAATCGGCCCCAATTCCAGACTGACAGATACCAAGCTTGGCAATGGCGTGAAATTCCAGACCTCTACGGCAATCGAATCCGAAATCGGCAACGAAACCACCGTTGGGCCTTTCGCGTATATCCGCCCGAATTGCCACATCGGAAATAAGGTAAAGGTCGGCGATTTTGTGGAGGTGAAAAATTCCACCATTGGCGACGGCACAAAAATTCCCCATCTTTCTTATGTCGGGGATACCGATGCAGGCGAAAAAATCAACTTCGGCTGCGGCAGCATTATGGTAAACTATGATGGCAAGAAAAAGCACCGCACCACCATTGAGGATAATGTTTTTGTCGGCTGCAATGTAAATCTGGTTGCACCTGTAACCGTGAAGAAGGGTTCCTACATTGCCGCAGGCTCCACCATCACAAAGGATGTGCCTGAGGACGTTTTGGCGGTTGCCAGAGCAAGACAGCAGGTCATCGAAGGCTGGACAAAAAAGAGAATTGAAAGATAATTTGAAAAAATTGTCGAATAGCGGTTGAAATTGATTGTTTTTCGGTGTAACATAATATTGTATGTGCTTATATAACCTAAAATTATTTTTTATAGGGGGATAGATAAATGCTTAATTCCGGCATCAGCAACATTAAAGTTTTTGCCTGCAATTCCAACAAAACGCTGGCAAATGCAATCGCAGATAAGCTTGGTCTGAAACTGGGCGACTGTGAAGTAGAAAAGTTCAGCGACGGTGAGATTTCCGTAAAGATCAATGAAACCATTCGTGGCGCAGATGTATTCATCATCCAGTCCACATCCTATCCCGTAAACGATAACCTGATGGAGCTGCTTATCATGATTGACGCAATGAAGCGTGCATCCGCAGCAAGAATCACAGCCGTTATGCCCTATTACGGATATGCTCGTCAGGACAGAAAAGCAAGAGCGAGAGATCCCATCAGTGCAAAGCTGGTTGCAAATATTCTGACAAGCGCAGGCGCAAGCCGTGTGTTGACAATGGATCTGCACTGTGCGCAGATTCAGGGCTTCTTCGATATTCCCGTAGATAATCTGGTTGGCAGCCCTCTCTTGACAGACTTCTACATCAAAAAATTCGGCGATTCTCTGGAAAAAGATTTTGTTGCGGTTTCTCCCGATTTGGGCAGCGTAACAAGAGTCAGAAAATTTGCGGAAAAGCTGAATATTCCCATTGCAATTATTGATAAACGCAGACCGAAGGCAAATGTCAGCGAGGTTATGAATATCATTGGTGACATCAAGGGCAAAAAGGTTATCCTGCTGGATGATATGATTGATACCGCGGGCACCATTACAAATGCAGCCAATGCGCTGATTGAAAGAGGTGCAATCGAGGTAGATGCCTGCTGTACACATGGCGTTCTGAGCGGTCCTGCTATCGAAAGAATCGAAAAATCCGCAATCAAGGAGCTGCTGGTTCTGGATACCATCGAGCTGCCTGAGGAAAAGAAAATCGACAAGATTACAATGGTTTCCGTTGCAGATATTTTCGCAAATGCAATCAACTGCATCCATAATGGCGTTTCTATTTCTCAGCTGTTTGACTGATTCGCATTGCGCCGAAAAATTCACAAAATCATGACAGAAAAAACTCCCAAACACAAAAATGGGAGTTTTTCTTTTTATTTACTGAAAAATAGTGCAGTGAGAGGAGATATTTTTAGCAGTTATGGGTAAAAAAAATAATATCCAAAAAGCGGTAGCCAAACCTCGACGGAAACTGGTGTTTTTTTAGCGTTTTGGGAAAAATGGGTTTGGCAAAACTGCCAATTTTACAGAAACTCGGTTGACAAGAAGGGTAAAATAGATTATATTGTTAAAAGTAAAACAAACAGAGTGAGACATATTTCCTATTCGCAGTGTGGGAATGGCTCTGTTTGCTATAAAATTTTACTATCCACTTATCAAATTTTTAAATTTTTAGGAGGAAGATATCGATGAAAATTGCATTCTTTGACACAAAGTCTTACTGGGTAGACGCTTTTAAACCCGTAGCAGCAAAATATGGCTATGAAATCACTTTCTTCAACGAAAGACTGACACCCGCTACAGCTCATCTGGCAGCAGGTCATGACGCTACTTGCTCTTTCGTTAATGACGAAGTTCCCGCAGAAGTTATCCGTGAACTGAAAAATCTGGGTATCAAGGTTCTGCTGCTGCGTTGCGCAGGTTTCGACAGCGTTGATCTGGATGTTGCAAAAGAATGTGGTCTGCCCGTACTGAGAGTACCCGCTTACTCTCCTCAGTCCGTAGCAGAACAGGGCGCAGCGCTTCTGATGGCTGTTAACAGAAAGCCTCATCTGTCCTATGAAAGAACAACAAAATTCAACTTCGATATTGCTGGTCTGACAGGTATCGCTCTGTACGGCAAAACAGCAGGTATCATCGGTACAGGTAAAATCGGTCAGTGCATGATTAACATTCTGAAAGGCTTCGGCATGGATATCGTGGCTTACGATGCATTCCCTAACCCCAACCTGGGTCTGGAATATGTAACTCTGGATGAACTGTATGCTCGTGCTGACGTTATCTCCATCCACTGCCCTCTGATGCCCGCAACAAGACACATGATCGACAAGGATGCTATCGCTAAGATGAAAGACGGCGTTATCTTCATCAACGTTGCTCGTGGCGGCCTGGTTGACTCCGAAGCTCTGGCTGACGCAGTTGAAGCCGGCAAATTCCGTGGCGTAGGTATGGACGTTTGCGAAAAAGAACATGAATACTTCTTTGAAGACAGAAGCAACCTGAAAGAACATGACAAGACTCTGTCCAGACTGCTGGCAAGCGATAAGGTTGTTATCTCCGGTCACCAGGCATTCCTGACAGAAGAAGCTCTGGAGCAGATGGCTCTGATTACAATGGATAATGCAAAGGCATTTCTGGAAGGCGCTGAACTGGTTAACGAAGTAAAATAATTTCATCTGATACATAGATAGAAATATTAAAGTGAGCACTGAAAAGTGCTCACTTTTTTATTGTTTTCCGCCGCTTTTTTATGCTATAATGACTCTGAAAAATGAACAGAATAAAGGTGCGCCCGGATAAGAAACCTTGCATTCTGAAATGCTGAAAGTTTTCTTATTGGGACACACCTTAGAACAGCAGCTCTAATTTTTTGATTAGGGCATTTCGTTGTGTTTACGGACAGGAGGAAAGGCACATGGGTCTTTTTGACAGATTTAAAAATCAGGAAGCGAGAGGGCAGGAGTTTTACTGCATCGTGGGTCTTGGCAACCCCGGCAGGGAATACGCCGAAACAAAGCATAATGTCGGCTTCTGTGTAATTGATAAGCTGGCGGAAAAATATGAGATTAAGGTGGAAAAATACAAAAACAGAGCATTGATTGGGGATGGCATGATTCGCGATAAGCGGGTGCTTCTCGTAAAGCCGCAGACCTTTATGAACCTCAGCGGCGAAAGTGTGCGTGAAATCGTGAATTTCTATAAAATTCCGCAGGAACGCTTTGTTGTCATTTTCGATGATACGAGCCTGCCCTGCGGCAGTGTGCGGATTCGCGAAAAGGGCAGCCATGGCGGACATAACGGCATCCGCAACATCATCGACCAAATGGGAACGGATGTGTTTAACCGCATTAAGGTCGGCATTGGCGAAAAGCCAAAGGGCTGGGATTTGGCGGATTATGTTCTTGCGAAATTCAGTCCCGATGATTTGCCTGCCATGGAAGAAGGCATGGAGAAGGCGGTCAAGGGTGTGGAGCTGATTCTCTCTCGCGGCGTGGCGGAGGCGGCAAACCGTGTGAACCAGAAACCGAAAAGCATGAAAAAACAGAAGGCCTTGCAGGAGCAGGCAGAAAAAGCCGAAAAAGAAACGGAAAAGACTACTGACGGGGTGAATAAAGAATGAAAGCCTTAACCGCACCGCTGACCGAATTGGGCAGTTTTCAACAGATTCTGGAAGGAATTGCAAAGGGAAATACGCCTGTTTTTGCGACAGGTGTCATTGATGCGGCAAAAAATCATCTGGCGTACAGCCTGCAGGCGGAAACAAAGCGTCCGCTTTTCCTTCTGACCTACAGTGAGCTGCGCGCGAAGGAAATTCTGGAGGATTTGACCTTTTTTACGAAGGACTGTGCATATTATCCTGCGAAGGATATCCTTTTCTACAGCGCGGATGTGCATAGCATGGAAATGAACCGCCAGCGGTTTCTGGTATTGGAGCGTCTGCTCAAGGGCGAAACGCCCATCATTGTAGCATCTGCCGAAGCGATGTTAGATAAATATCCCCCGAAGGAAATTTTCGCCTCCTTTCGGCTGACCCTGCGGACAGGTGAAATCGTTGAAATCGCAGAGCTGACACGCAAGCTGGTACGCATGGGCTATGAGCGGACGGAGCTGGTGGAAAGCCCCGGGCAGTTCAGCCTGCGCGGCGGTATTCTGGATATCTGGTCGCTGACGGCGGAGGATGCCGTGCGTATCGAATTCTGGGATGATGAAATAGATTCCATCCGCAGCATGGATGCGCAAAGCCAGCGTTCCGTAGAAAAGCTGGAGGAGGCGAGCATCTTCCCCCTGCGGGAAATGGTTTATACCGAGGAGCAGGCAGTTTCTGCGGCGGAGCGCATCGAGCAGGAATATCGGAAGGTACTGAAAAATCTGGAGCAGAAGGGCGAAGCGGAAAATGCAGAGCGTCTGCGGGAGCATATCGGCGAGGATGCGGAACGCCTGCGTGCGGAAAAAACATTGCCTGCACTCGGGGCGTATGCCGATTATTTTTATGAAAATCCCGTCAGCCTGCTTTCCTATTTGCGGGAGGACACCCTGCTTGTGTTCGATGAGCCTGAGCGCATCCGCGAGCACATGGATATTCTGACGGAGGAATACCACGAGAGCGTGAAGGGGCGTATCGCGCAGGGCTATTTATTGCCCGGGCAGAGCAATATGCTCTATGATTATACGGAAATTTTGCGGCAGGCGGAGGACTTTGCGGAGCTTCTGCTTGCAGGGCTGAATCAGAAGACGGTGGATTTCCGCCCGAAAACCATGGTGAATCTTTCGGTGCGCTCTACGCCCTCCTTCCAACAGCGCGCAGACCTTTTCTGTGAGGAGCTGGAATATCTGAAAAAGAACCATTTCCGCACGCTGATTCTTGCCGGCAGCGGTACAAGGGCACAGCGTATGGCAAAGGAATTGCAGGAAATGGGGCTGGAAGCCGTTTATATCGATTCTCTGGAAAAGGAGGTGCCGAAGGGTGCCGTCTGGGTGGCACGCGGTACGCTTTCCAAGGGCTTTCGGTATGATTATATTGATTTTGCCGTGTTCTGCGACAGCGAATTATTCGGCGGCAAGGAAAAGAAAAAACGAAAGAAGCGCAGGAAAAACGGCGCGGCAATCGAAAGCTTTACCGATTTGCATATCGGGGATTATGTTGTACATGATAACCACGGGATTGGTGTATTTCGCGGTCTGGAAAAAATCTCTGTCGAGGGCGTGCAGAAGGATTATATGAAGATTTCCTATCGCGATGGCGGCAGTCTCTTTGTACCTGTCAACCAGATGGATATGGTGCAGAAATATATCGGTACAGGCTCTGCCGCACCCAAGCTGAATAAGCTTGGCGGACAGGACTGGGCAAAGGCAAAGGCGAAGGCGCGAAAGGCTGTGCAGATTATGGCGGAGGATCTGGTTGCGCTTTATGCAAAGCGTGCGGCGGCGCAGGGCTTTGTCTATGGTGCGGATACCGTCTGGCAGCAGGAATTTGAGGAAAGCTTCCCCTATGAGGAAACGGATGACCAGCTGAACGCCATTGAGGATGTCAAAAAGGATATGGAAAGCAGCAAGGTTATGGACAGACTGATTTGCGGTGACGTTGGCTACGGCAAGACGGAGGTTGCCATTCGTGCGGCATTCAAGGCGGCGCAGGAAGGCAAGCAGGTCGCATTCTTAGTCCCGACTACCATTCTGGCGCAGCAGCATTACAATACCTTTACCCAGAGGATGGCGGGCTATCCTGTGCATATCGAGCTGCTCTCCCGTTTCCGTACGCCGAAGCAGCAGAAGGAGAGCCTGCAGAATATCGAAAAGGGCTATTCCGAAATTTTGATTGGGACACATCGGATTCTCTCCAAGGATGTCAAGTTCAAGAATTTGGGGCTGATTATTGTGGATGAGGAGCAGCGCTTCGGCGTGGCGCATAAGGAAAAGCTGAAGGCACTCAGAGAAAACGTGGATGTGCTGACGCTTTCCGCAACCCCTATCCCCAGAACGCTTCACATGAGCCTTGCGGGGATTCGCGATATGAGCCTTTTGGAGGAGCCGCCGCAGGAAAGGCATCCCGTTCAGACCTATGTGATGGAAAATAACCCCGAATTTATTCGTGAGGCCATTCACAGGGAAATCAGCCGCGGCGGACAGGTTTATTATCTCTATAATCGTGTAGAATCCATCAGCGAGGAGGCCTTCCGGGTGCAGAGGCTTGTGCCGGATGCAAATGTGACCTACGCGCATGGGCAGATGTCGGAGCGAGAGCTGGAACGCATTATGGGCGATTTCATCAGCGGCGAGATTGATGTTCTGGTCTGCACAACAATTATCGAAACGGGGATGGATATTTCCAATGCGAATACCATCATCATTCAGGATGCCGACCGCATGGGGCTTTCTCAGCTGTATCAGCTGCGCGGACGCGTGGGCAGAAGCAATCGCATTGCGTATGCGTATCTGATGTATAAGCGGGATAAAATGCTGCGCGAGGCAGCGGAAAAACGCCTGCAGACCATTCGTGAATTTACGGAGTTTGGCTCGGGCTTTAAGATTGCCATGCGTGATTTGGAAATCCGCGGTGCAGGCAATTTGCTTGGTGCGGAGCAGCATGGACACATGGAGGCAGTCGGGTATGATATGTATTGCCGCCTGCTTGAGGAGGAGGTGCAGAGCCTCAAGGGAGATGCACCGAAGGAGGAAAAATTTGAAACCTCAATTGATTTGAACATCAGTGCCTTTATCCCCGATTTTTATATTAAGAATCAGGAGCAGCGGATGGAGCTGTATAAAAAAATCGCAGGCATCCGCACTATGGAGGAATATTACGACATGCAGGAGGAGCTTGAAGACCGCTATGGCGATTTGCCAAAGAGCGTACAGCTTCTGCTGGAGGTGGTTCTTGTGAAGGCAGAGGCACATGAGATGGGGATTCGCGCCATCAGCCAGAAGCATGGGAATCTTCTTCTGGAATTTCAGCCGCAGCCTAATATTGACCCACAGAAGCTGATGCAGCTGCTTGCAAAGGAAAAGGGCAAATATCTCTTTACTGCGGGCGCAAATCCGTACCTTACCATCAAGCCGGCAAGGGGAGAGGGAGAAAAACCGCTCGAACTGATTAAAAAATGCTTTGAGGCATTGAAAGACTGAGAGAATATCTGTATAATAAAAAAACCAATATCTATACGGAGAGAGGGTGCAGAATGAAAAAGAGAAGAAAAGGTCTGCTTGGGCTTCTGCTGGCAGGGGTGCTTGCGCTGACAGCCTGTGGCAGCGGCGGAACAGCGGATACAGTTGTGCTGAAAATTGACAATCACGATATTACGAAATATGAATATATGGTTTACCTTTATACCACAACGCAGAGCTTTGTTTCTGCGGCGGGAGAGGATGTCTGGAATCTGGATTTTGATGGGCAGACGGCGGATGAGCTGGTGGAGGAGCGCACCATCAGCACATTGCAGAGTGTGCTTGCGGCGGAGGAATATGCCGCGGCGCATGATATTGCGCTGACGGATGACCAGAAGGAGGAAGCGGCAGCGGCGGCAAAGCAGTTCCTCTCCACAGTGGATGCGGATGCGCTGAAGAAGATGGAGGTAGATGAGGAAAAGCTTGTGCCCTTGATGGAGGCCTCTTATTTGTATTCCTTGGTGTATGATTCCATTGCATCGGAATGTGCGGTGGATGAAACGGATATGGCAGATTACTACGCAGAGCAAAAGGATCAGATTCGCTCCGATTATACGGAACTGAAGGTAGCAACCATTTTGGTCGATGATGAGGAAACGGCAAACGAGGTTGCCAAGCGTGCCAAGGCGGGCGAGGATTTTGCAGCCCTGTTCAAGGAATATGACGTTGACCCTAAGGCGCAGAGTGGCGATGAAAACGGCGAAACCACGATGTATCAAAGCTATATGCTTTCCAATTTCGGGCTGACAGAAGCACCTGAGGTCGGCAAGGTGGTCGGTCCTATCAAGATGGACGAGAGTAAATATTTCATTATTAAAACGCTGGAGAAAACCGTTCCGACAGAGGAAGAAGTGAAGGAAAAGGCGGAAACCGGCTATAAGGATAAGATTCAGACGGAATATGCCGAAGCGCGCATCGGTGAAATGGTGAAGGCGCAGAAGGTGGAAAAGGTCAAGAGTGTATGGGATACTCTGGAAAAATTCCACTGAAAATCACAAAAAACGAGAAAGGATGTCTTGCGAGAACAAGGCATCTTTTTTTGTACAGAGGACGTAAAGCTGTTGTCGAAAAAAGGAAACTATGCTATGCTGGAAATAGAGGATTATCGCTTGGCGGTTCAGTCACTCTCTGCAAAGGGGGTGATGCTATGTATGTTACATACTCGGATCTTATCCAGCTTGGCATACTTGTAATAGCACTTATCTCCCTGTATCAAAACAGGGGATAAATAAAAAACGACCGCCTAACTTGGGGAAGTTAGACGGTTTCACCATTAAACCGGACTGACCGCTACACCAAAAGCGATAATCCTTTAATTGCCTGCCTAACAGAAGTTAGACGGTCTAAACCAAATCTTTCGGACTGACCGCCCTTCCAAAAGCGGTAATCCTTTCTTACTGTCATCATAGCACAGAGGAATAAAAAAAGCAATCAAATCTGTATTTTTTTGCATAGCAGTGAGGATATGGCAGGAGAAAGCTGTAATATAGTTGAAAAAAGGGCATTTCTAAGGTATGATGAACAAAAGAGGTATTTTGTTTTTCGGGTGAAGGAGGAAAATGAGAGATGGAGTTGAAAAGAGTATGGGCGATGTATTTCAGCCCGACAGGCGGAACGGAAAAGGCAGTGAAAACAACGGCGCAGGCATTGGCGGCAAAGCTGGGCTTGCCCTTGGAAAGCTATGATTTTACATTGCCGCAGGGCAGAGAAATTGATGCGGTTTTCGGTGAAGGGGATTTGGTTGTCTGCGGCACACCTGTCATTGCAGGGCGTGTGCCGAATGTATTGCTTCCCTATCTGACGGAGCAGGTAAAGGGCAACGGTGCGTATGCGGTGCCTGTGGTTTCCTTTGGCAATCGCAATTATGATGATGCGCTGATTGAGCTGAGAAATATTCTGGAGCAGGATGGCTTTCAGACGGTTGCAGGCGGTGCTTTTGTGAGCGAGCATTCCTTTTCCAAAACCCTTGCGGCAGGCAGACCCGATGCAAAGGATTTGGAAAGCATGCAGGAATTTGGCGCAAAAATCGCGGAAAAGCTGACAAGCGGCTGGGAATATACGGCTCCTGCGTCTGTGAAGGGGTGCGACCCCATTCGTCCCTATTTCAAGCCACAGGACAGACATGGGGCGCATATTGATATTCGCAAGGTAAAGCCGAAGGTAAGTGATGCCTGCGTTGGCTGTGGGCATTGTGCAGAGGTTTGCCCCATGGGCTCCATCAGCAGAGAAAACATCAGAGAATATATCGGCATTTGCATCAAATGCTGTGCCTGCGTGAAGAAATGTCCTGTTGGGGCGAGATATTTTGATGACCCCGGCTATATCTACCATAAGGAAGAACTGGAGGAGCTTTACGAAAGACGCGCAGAGCCGGAATGGTTCGTGTAACGGCGAAGCCGTAAGTTAAAACCGAATTTTGACTTGGGAGGACAGAGTCTGCTTTTTAAAAAGGCAGGCTCTTTTTTATTGCCCTAATGGTCTTCTAATCTTTCTTTTACAGGGTTTTAACAAAGGGCTAAGTACTGCCTAATTTCTATCCCGTATACTAAAACACGAATGAGAGAGAGGTGTATTTTTATGGAAGAAAAATGGAGAAAGGAATTGAAATATACCGTAACAGAGGGCGAAAGCGTGGTAACGGCAAGAAGGCTCTCCTCCTTTATGCAACGAGACAGAAACCTGAAGGGCGCAAGAGAATATCTGATTCGCTCGCTTTATTTTGATAATCTGTATGAAAAGGTGCTGAAGGAAAAGCTTTCGGGGACGGCTGTCCGTGATAAATTTCGGATTCGCTATTATGATTTTGATACGGCATTTATCCGTTTGGAGAAGAAAAGCAAACGCTATGCCGTCGGGCATAAGTATCAATGTCGGCTGACGGCGGCGGAGGTGCAGAAAATCATTGACGGCGACCTTGCTTGGATGGAGGCGGATGAACGGCCTTTGGTGCGGGAGCTGTTTTTGAAAATGAAGCTGGAGCTGTTTCGCCCCTCTGTGATTGTGGATTATTGCAGAGAGCCGTTTACCTACGCACCCGGCAATGTGCGGATTACCTTTGACAGGGATATCTGCTCCTGCAAGGATGTGAAGGCGTTTTTCCGCAAGGATGCGCCGACGGTTCCTGTCCTGCGGGACGGCAGGTGTATTATGGAGGTAAAATATGACGATTTTCTGCCGGATGTGGTAAGCAGAACGATTTTGACAACAAAAAACAGAGAGCAGGCGTTTTCTAAATTTGCCGCTTGCAGTCTGAACGGATAAGAGAAAGGATGAAGAAAATGACATTTAACGACGTTTTTAAGAGCAGCTTTTTGGATAGCTTCAGCAGCTTTTCCCTTTTAGATACAGCGCTTTCCCTTGGGGCAGCATTCGTGATTGGGCTGTTTATCTTTTATGTATATCAGAAAACCTACAGCGGTGTGCTTTACAGCCGCAGCTTTAATGTTTCCTTAGTGGCAATTTTATTGGTAACCACATTGGTAATCAGCGGTGTGACAAGCAATGTGGTATTGTCTCTGGGTATGGTCGGCGCGCTGTCTATCGTGCGTTTCCGTACAGCCGTGAAGGACCCGATGGATTTGGTGTTTTTGTTCTGGGCGATTGCGGAGGGGATTCTCTGCGGCGCAAGCCTGCTGCCCTTGGCACTTTTGGGCTGTCCCATTTTGGGCATTTTCCTGCTTCTTTTTGCAAACCATCAGCAGAAGGATAACCCCTATCTGATTATTGTGCGCCTGATGGAGGGAGCGGCCGAGGAAAAGGTGGCAGGCTACATCAAGGGCGAGGTGAAGAAAATGCAGCTCAAATCCAAGACTGTGACAGGCGGGGCAGGCTCGGAGGTGATTTATGAAATTCGCCCCAAGGATAACGATAGTGCCTTTGTGAATGTTTTGAGCAATATGAAGGGTGTGGAATCCGCAGTCATGGTAAGCTATGACGGGAATTATGCGGCATAATGGAAGGAGGAACTCCTTTGCATGTATTAAAAAAATATAAAGCGGTTTTGCTTTCGGGGCTTTTGGTGGTGGTGTTTTGCGTGGCGGCATATTTTTTGGTGGATCGTGCAGATTCTGCGGCGGATACCTATGCGGCGCACATCTTCCAAGAGGATACGGTAAACGAAATCAACATTGAAATTGACGAGGCGGACTGGCAGGATATGCTGGAAAACCCGTTGGAGGAGGAATACCATAAGGCGAATATTACGATTAACGGCGAAACGGTCGGGAATGTGGCAATTCGCACGAAGGGCAACAACAGCCTGACCTCTGTGGCCAATTCCGATTCCGACCGTTACAGCTTTAAGCTGGATTTTGATTACTATGACGACAACGGCAGTTATTACGGCTTGAAAAAGCTTTGCCTGAATAACAATTATTCTGACAACAGCAGTATGCGCGAATATATTTCCTATCAGATTATGGGAGAGATGGGATTGGATGTGCCGGAATGTGCGTATAGCCATATTACCGTCAACGGCGAGGAATGGGGCTTATATCTGGCAGTAGAGCCTGTGGATGAGGTTTTTCTTGCAGAGCATTTTGCGGATGCCACGGGCGATTTATATAAGCCTGAGGGCGTGGGCGGCACCGGTGCGGATTTGGTCTATAACGGGGATGACATCTCCGCTTACACAGGGCTGAACCTGAAAACCAATCTGAACAGCTCCGACGGAAAGGAAATCCTTGCGCTGATGCAGGCGCTGGAGGATGGCGAAGGCTTAGAGGAGGTGCTGGATGTGGAAAAGGCATTGAAATATATTGCGGCAAATGTGGCGTTGGCGAATTTTGACAGCTATTTGGGCAACACCACGCATAATTTTTATCTTTATGAGGAAAACGGTCGCTTCACAATCATTCCTTGGGATATGAACCTTGCCTTTGGCGGCTTTGGCGGCGGCGAGGTGGATATTTATGAGCCAACCAAGCAGAGTATGGGCGGCTTCGGCGGCGGAGATAAGAGGAAGGATGCGCAGGATAATAATGCCGTAACCAATGCCGCAGAAAACACCGAAGCGCAGGCGGATGCAAATAATCAGCCACAGCCACCCGATAACGCCGATATGCAGGGCGGCAGTCAGCCAAGCGGCGGCAAGCAGCCGCAGGGCATGCCCTCCATGGACAGCGGCGAGAAGCCCTTGGTGACAACCCTTCTGGAAAATGAAACCTATCGTTCCATGTACGAGGGCTATCTGAAGGAGATTGCGGAGAAATATTTCACGCAGGAATACATGACTGAGCTGGTAACGAAAATACATGACCTGATTGCGCCCTATGTGCAGAATGACCCGACTGCCTTCTGCACCTATGAGGAATTCGAGCAGGCCTGCTCCACCGACCCGACCGACCAATATTCTCTGGCTTACTATGCGGTGAATATGGCGGAAAGCATTGAAAATCAGCTAAACGGCGGCGAGCCAACCTTCAACACAAACAGCATGCAGGGTGGCGGCTTTGGTGGTGAGAAACAGTCTGATTTCAATGGCGAAATGCCCGATATGGCAAGCCGAACGGAGCAGACAACGGATGCACAGCAAAATGCACAGCAGAATGACCGCCCGACACCCCCTGACCAAAACGGTGGACAGCAGGGTGGACAGATGGACGAAAATGAGCGGAGTGGACAGCAGAGTGGACAGCAGAGTGGACAGCAGACCGGACAGCAGGGCAGTCCACCCGATTTCGGCGGCGGCGAAAAGAATCCTCCCGGTATGCCCGGACAGGATAATAAAAGCGTGCGCCTTTCGGATTGCCTGCCGACGATTGCCGTTTGCGGCGGCGTGTTTGTGGTCGGTGCGGTGGTGCTGATTTTGTTCAAGCGGAAAAAAGACCTGAAGCCGCCAAAAGAAAATAAAACAGAATAAGCTTTTTGCAGAGATTTTGTATAAAAATTGGGAACGGTTGTTCCCTTTTTTTATTTATTATGATATACTCTTAGCAGACGAAAAAAACGGAAAGGAGGGAGAAGCATGGAGGATTTGAAAATTACCGGCGAGGTGGAGGATATCATTTACCGGAATAAGGATAACGGCTATACGGTTTTTTCGCTGACAACAGAGGATGATGAGGTGACCTGCGTGGGTGTTGTGCCGCAGATTCACAGCGGAGAAGCACTGGAAATTCACGGAAGCTGGGCCATGCACCCCCTTTACGGCAGGCAGGTGCAGGTGCAGTATTACGAAAAATCCATGCCGACCACCACGGCAGGGATGGAGAAATATCTTTCCTCCGGAATGATTAAGGGCATTGGGGCGAAAACGGCAAAGCGGATTGTGGAGCGTTTCGGTGAGGCAACGTTTTATGTGATTGAGGAAAAGCCTGATCTCCTGACGGAAATCAAGGGCATCAGCTACGATAAGGCGCAGAAGATTTCCGAGGTCTTCTGCGAACAGCATGAGCTGCGCAGAGCGATGATGTTTTTGCAGGGGTACGATATTTCGCCTGCATACGCCATGAAGATTTATAAGAAATACAAGGCACGCACCTTTGAAATCGTGAAGAATAACCCCTATCGTCTGGCAGATGAGGTGCTGGGAATCGGGTTTAAGATGGCAGATAAGATGGCGGCGGGGGCAGGCATTGCGGCGGATGACCCCAACCGCGTGAAGGCGGCGGTGAAATATGTGCTGAATACAGCGGCGGCAAACGGCGACTGCTATCTGCCGAAGGAAAGGCTGATTGCACAGGCGGTGGATTTATTGCAGCTGCATCCGCTTGCGATTGAAAATGCCATTCGGGATTTGCAGGTAAACAGCCAGCTTTTGCAGGAAAAGCTGAACGGCGAGGATTGCGTGTATCTGAATTATTATTTTTATGCCGAAATGTCTGTTGCGAAGCGGCTGCTGGAGCTTTCCGCAGACTATGATGCGCCGAATATGGAATATGTTGCAACGGAGATTGCGAGGGTGGAAAAGGAAACGGGCGTGGTGCTGGCGGAGGAGCAGCGTGCGGCGGTGGCAGAGGCATTAAGCTGCGGCGTGCTTATCATCACAGGCGGCCCGGGAACGGGGAAAACCACAACCATCAACACCATTTTGCGGATTCTGAAAAAAGAGGATATGGATGTGGTGCTTGCGGCACCGACAGGGCGCGCGGCGAAGCGCATGACAGAGGCAACCGGCATGGAGGCGCAGACGATTCACCGCCTTCTGGGCATCAGCTTTATCGGCGAGGACAGCCGCAGGCAGACCTTTGACAAAAACGAGGAGGACCCGATTGAGGCAGATGTAATCATCATTGACGAAAGCTCGATGGTGGATATCGTGCTGATGCAGGCACTCCTGCGTGCGGTGGAAAGCGGCTCACGCATTATTTTTGTGGGGGATGTTGACCAGCTGCCCTCCGTTGGGGCAGGCAATGTGCTGAAGGACATGATCCGCAGCGAACGGCTGAAGGTGGTGCGTTTGCAGCATGTGTTCCGACAGGCGCAGGAAAGCGCAATCATCATGAATGCACACCGCATTAACCAAGGGGAGGAGCCTGTGCTGAATGAGGAGGGGACAGACTTTTTCTTCATGCGAAGGGCATACGCGGACGAGGTCGCCGGAACGATTCGGGAGCTTGTGACAAAGCGGCTGCCGCGCTTTACGGGGTGCGACGGCTTGCAGGATATGCAGATTCTAACCCCAATGCGTAAGGGGACGCTTGGCGTGCAGAATCTAAATCAAGTTTTACAGCAGACGCTGAACCCTGCCGCGCCCGATAAGCGAGAGGTGCAGTTTCGCCAGATTACCTTCCGCGAGGGAGATAAGGTGATGCAGATCAAGAATAATTACAACATCGTCTGGCGGATGTTCAACAGCCTTGGCAAGCGTGAGGACGAGGGTCTGGGTGTGTATAACGGAGATGCAGGCATTATTCTTTCGATTGACAGCCATGCGGAGCAGCTAAGGGTGGCGTTTGATGATGGCAAGGTGGTCGATTATGATTTCAGCCAGCTGGAGGAATTGGAGCTGGCGTATGCCATTACGATTCATAAATCACAGGGGAGCGAATATCCTGTGGTGATTCTGCCTGTTTACAGCGGCCCGCCGATGCTGATGACGCGCAACCTGCTTTATACGGCGGTGACACGCGCAAAACAGCTTGTGGTTCTGGTGGGACTGCGGGAGACGGTTTCCGCTATGATTTGTAACGACAGAGAGATTGGCAGATACACGGGATTGGCACAGCGGATTCGGAATTTGTACGATTTTATGCATGGGGGTGATATCGTATGAAGGAGCAGCTTCTGGAATTGATTTTTCCGCCGCGGTGTGCGGTCTGCACAAAGGTGCTTGATATGGAGGAGAGAAGGGGGATTCTCTGCCACGACTGCGCGGAGCAGCTGCCATACGTGCCGAAGGGGATTTGTCCGCATTGCGGCGGCGTGACGGAAACGGCAGGATTCTGTGATTTCTGCCTGAAGGAGTTTGCATTTGAAAGTGCCTGCGCCGCTTTTCCGTACGAAACGGTACGAAGGGCAATTCATTTGTTCAAATATGACGGCGGAAAGAAAATTGGCGAGGGCTTAGGGCAGCTGTTAGCGGATTACATGGGAAAATACCATGAAGCAATATTGGCAAAGACGGATTTTGTGCTTTCCGTTCCCCTGCACCCGAAGAAGGAAAAGAAACGCGGCTTCAACCAGACTCACATCCTCTGCGAACAGCTTTCGGCGCGGACAGGGCTTCCGTTTCGGAGGGATATTCCGGTGCGAAAGCGGGAAACGGCGGCGCAGAGTACGCTGGATTCCTCCAAGCAGCGGCGGCAGAACCTGAAAAATGCCTTTGCGGTGCCGGCAGATCTGACAGGGAAGCAGGTGCTTTTGGTGGATGATATTTTCACAACGGGAACAACCTGTAACGAATGTGCGAAGGAATTATACCGCGCAGGGGCGCAGAAGGTATTTGTTTGCTGCCTTTCGGCGGCAGGAAAATTAAGTTGAAAACAGGTTTTCAACTTGTTATAGCAGAGGAATAAACAGATAGGTTCCGCGGCAAAAGCCTTGAAACCTACTGTTTTCCTCGGCGGAAGTGAATTCCGCCTGCGGATGATATTCGGGAAACGGATTTGTTTCCCGAACCCTTCCGCTATCCATAAATACTTCAGTGATGAGGTATCAGTGAAATTTATCAAAGGGATACGATGGAATGATGACTGTCGTATCTTTTTTTGTGGAAAAACACAGAGGGATACGCCACATTGTATGCAGAAAAACTGTATACATAAGGGTTAAATTGCATAATTATGCGTTATATGCAGGAATTCATACATATTTTTTTGTGCGAAGTATAAAAAAATGCGGAAAAAATGAGTGCGGTTTTATTGAAAATGACGCATTTAAACGGAAAAAGCTCAGCTTTTGAGAACGGAAAGAAAAATAGCGGGTGTTTCTATGCAGAAAATGGCGGCGTTGTCAAACAACTGTTGGGATGGAGCGCCGAAAAATGACGTTTTTTTACAGGGGAAACGTTTTTTTGGAAGAAAAAAATACAAATGCGCCTATTGACTTTCTTGTCAAAAACGAGTAAATTTTTACAAAAGTTCAATTTTGTACGGAAAAAAGTACAAAAAGAGCTTTCGCAATGATACAGATGAAAAAGCTGTTCCGAGTATCTTTTAAGGGATGGCAAAGGTACAAAAGAAACTCATTATTTTTCAGCATTTATTTTTACAATGAGTTGGCTTTACACAAAAGAAAAGAGGGGAATTTTATGGAAAAGAAAAAAGGCTTTTTTGAAGGCAGCTTCGGGAAATTTGTTTTGCCCGGCATTATCCTTCAGTCCGTAATGATCGGCGGCGGATATGCAACCGGTCGTGAAATCGTAGAATACGGTGCGAAATACGGCGCACTGGGCTGGCTGTCCGGTCTGGGGACATTCTTAGGGTTTGCGGTCATCGCAGCACTGACCTATGAGCTGATTCGACTGACAAAGGCATACGATTTCAAAACATTTATGAAAACCATCGGCGGCCCCCTGTGGATTGTATTCGATATCGTTTATCTGCTGTTTATGGTTGTTATCATTGCTGTTATGGCATCTGCAACTGGTAATATCGTAGAACAAACGCTGGGATTGAACTACTGGGTCGGCGTTGTTGCCATTACGGTGGTTGTTGCGATTTTGAACTTCTACGGCTCCAGATTGATTGAACGCTTTGAAACACTGGGTACGGTTGCCCTGTATGCAGGCTACATCATCTTCTCCGTACTGGTTATCGGTACATTCGGCAAGAACATTTCTACTGTATTTGCAAACCATGACACAAGCTTTATCGAAGGCTCTGTATCCGCAGGCAAGGCTCTTTGGAGCGGCGTTCTTTACTGCGCATACAATCTGGTTGTAATGCCTGCAACCTTCTTTACAATCGAAAGACAGACCAGAAGGGTAGAATCCGTTGTTTCCGGTATTATCGGCGGCGTGTTGGCTACGATTCCCTGGTTCCTGACATACTTTGCGGTTATGTGCTTCTATCCGAATCCTGATGTTCTCGGTGCAAGCGTACCCTGGCTGGCAATGATGCAGGGAACCGCAGGCCCTGTTGTTATCGCAATCTTTGGTATTGTAATGGGCTGGACACTGATTGAAACCTCTACAGGCATCATCCATGCGGCTCTGGAGCGTGTAAACAATGGCTTGAAGGAAGCGCATAAGCCTCCTATGACAGGCAAACAGCAGGCAATCCTGACTATCATCGTTCTGGTTGGCTCTATGGTTCTGTCCAAGGTTGGCATCATCGACCTGATCGCAACGGTTTACAACGCATTGTCCTACGCTTTCCTTGCAATCTATGTACTGCCTCTGATTACAGTCGGCGTATACAAAATCTTCAAGCTGCGCAAGGCAGAAAAGGAAGAACAGAAGAAGCATGCAGTTTCCGCAACACAGAAGCATGCAGTCTGATACTCCGAAGGAATTTTTTAACACAGGTAAGAATTTACATCCATATATACATCCAAACAAAATACATCCAAAAGAGAGGAGATACCTTAGGGTATCTCTTTTCTTTTAAGGGTCGAAATAAAGGTATAGAATGGTGGCTGCTTATAACAGGTATTTTATATTTTGATGGACGGAAGTTATTTTTTGCTAAGTTTTGTTTGTAAATAGCATGAAAAAGGGTTATAATTTTCTGTGTTATAGATGTTGACGAAGGAAATATCGGGGAGAGTTAATTATGTTACGTTTAGGATTTGATAATGAAAAATATCTGCAAATGCAATCAAAGCGAATCAAAGAGCGTATCAGCCAGTTCGGCGGAAAGCTCTATCTGGAATTCGGCGGAAAACTGTTTGATGATTACCATGCATCGCGTGTTCTGCCCGGCTTTAAACCGGACAGCAAAATCAATATGCTGGTGCAGCTGAAGGACGATGCGGAAATTGTGCTTGTTATCAGTGCAGGTGATATTGAGAAGAACAAGGTCAGAGGAGACCTTGGCATTACCTATGATGCGGATGTGCTGCGGCTGATTGATGCGTTCCGTGGCTATGGGCTGTATGTAGGCAGCGTTGTGCTGACGCAGTTCAGCGGACAGGCAAGCGCGGTTGCGTATGAAAAGAAGCTGGAGGGTCTTGGGATTCGGGTATACAAGCACTACCCCATTGAGGGCTACCCTGCCAATATTCCCCATATTGTGAGCGAGGACGGCTTTGGGAAGAATGATTATATTGAGACAGAGCGTTCTCTGGTGGTGATTACTGCACCCGGCCCCGGCAGCGGCAAGATGGCAACCTGCCTTTCTCAGCTTTACCATGAAAACAAGCGCGGCGTGAAGGCGGGCTATGCGAAATTTGAAACCTTCCCCATTTGGAATATTCCCCTGCGCCACCCGGTTAATCTGGCATACGAGGCGGCAACGGCGGATTTGAATGACGTGAATATGATTGACCCCTTCCATCTGGAGGCGTATGGAGAAACAACCATCAACTACAACCGTGATGTAGAGGTATTCCCTGTGCTGAACGCAATGTTTGAGCAGATTTACGGGGAATCTCCTTATAAATCCCCTACGGATATGGGCGTAAACATGGTCGGGAACTGTATTTTTGACGATGAAGCGGTTTGTCAGGCGGCAAGAACGGAAATTGTCAGAAGATATTACAAGGCACTCTGCGACCACAGAAAGGGACTCTTGGCGGACGATGTGATTTATAAGCTGGAGCTTCTGATGAAGCAGGCGGGCACAAGCATTGCCGACAGAACCGTTGTGGCGGCGGCAAACAGGAGAGCGGAGGAAACAGGCGATCCTGCTGTGGCAATCGAGCTGCCGGACGGGACAATCGTGACGGGCAAAACAAGCGCACTTTTGGGGGCATCCTCCGCAATGCTTTTGAATGCACTGAAAAAGCTGGCAGGAATTGCAAAGGAAGTGAAGCTCATTGCACCTGAAATTATCGAACCGATTCAGAAGCTGAAGGTTGGACATCTGGGCAACAGAAATCCGCGCCTGCATACGGATGAGGTGCTGATTGCGCTGAGTATTTGTGCGGTGAATGAGCCAAAGGCGGCATTGGCGCTGAAGCAGCTGGAAAAGCTGAAATGCTGCGAGGTACATTCGACGGTAATCCTGTCCTCTGTGGATGAAAATGTATTCAAGAAGCTGGGCATCAACCTGACCTGTGAGGCAAGATACGAAACAAAGAAGCTCTTCCATAGAAATTAAATATAAGGTCGAAGGCAGGACTTTGACACCCTAAGTCGAAATCAGGATTTCGACTTGCTAAGACAGAGGAATAAACAGACGAGTTCCATCAGCTTAAAAGCCTCGAAACTCGCTGTTTTCCTCGTCGGAAATGAATTCCGACTGCGGATTCTATTTGGGAAACGGATTTGTTTCCCAAGCCCTTCCGCTGTCTCAAAACTACTTTGTCTACAGTCTGAAGCGTACTTCTTTACGAGGTACGCTTATTTTTTGTCCAAAAGCTGTAGGACGGCAAGAAGGATTAAAATGCCGCCGGACAGGAGCGACCAGAGGCTTTCCTTCGGAGCAGGGGAGAGGATGAGCCTTGCGCCGCATTTTTCGCCCAACGCGAGGAAAAATGTCTGAAAGAGGGCAGAAAAGAGGGGCAGGAGCGTTACATTTATCCCTCCTGCGGCAGCACTCAGCCCGATGGCAAAGGAATCCACAGAAAGCAGAAGCCCAAGGAGAAGGGCTTCCTGCGGCTCGATGAGGGAGGAGGCGTTTTTATCGCAGAGGGAGGGGGAATGCAGGGGCGAAGTCTCCTTCCGCTTTCCTTGCCCCATGCCTTGCAGACAAAGCCACACGCCGAAGAAAAGAAGAAGCATGGGAGAAAACCGCTCCGCCAGATGCGTGGGGAAGACTGCCGCAAGCCGCCGCCCTGCAAAAAGAAACAGCTCCATCATGAGAAAGGCTTCTATCGTGAGCAGAAGAAGGGCGGACGGGCGAAAACGGATGCTGCGAAGACCATAGGAAAGACCGATGCCCAGCGCATCCAGACTGAGGGAAAACGCCAGCAAGAGAGAAAAAAGCATGGATAACACCTCCTGCTAACCATCCTATGCGGATGGTCTTTTTTTGCGCTTGTCCGCATAGACTGGGAAAAAAGACAAGCAGAAAAACAAAAGACGGAGCGTGAGGATATGGAATGGTGGAGCATGACACCGACAGAGGTGCTGAAAAAATTGCGGACGGAGGAACGGACGGGATTAAGCGAAAACGAGGCACAAAAGCGGCTGGAAACGGACGGAAGGAACAGAACGGAGCAGGGAGAGGGCAAAAAGGGCTTCCGGCGGCGGTTTCTGGCGCAGTTTAATGATTTTATGATACTGTTGCTGATTGGGGCGGCTGTGGCTTCGGTTGCGATTTCCTATTGGAACGGTGAGAAGGATTTTCTGGATGCGGCAATCATTCTGGCGATTGTGGCACTGAATGCGTTTCTGGGCGTTTTGCAGGAGAGCAGAGCGGAAAAGGCATTGGAGGCATTGAAGGCACTTTCTGCGCCAAAGGCAAGCGTGCTGAGAAATGGCGAGGAGAAGGAAATTCCTGCGGAGGAGGTAGTGCAGGGGGATATTCTTTTGCTTGCGGCAGGAGATTATATTTGCGCGGATGGGCGGATTCTGGAAAACCAAGGGCTGAAAACGGAGGAAAGCGCGATTACGGGGGAAGCACTTGCGATTGAAAAGGAGGAAGGCGTTCTGGCGGAGAAAACACTGCCAGGTGACCGCAAAAACATGGTGCTTGCAGGAAGCTACGTTCTCGCGGGGAGAGGCACGGTTGCGGTGACGGCAACGGGCATGGCGACCGAAATTGGACAGATTGCAGCCCTTTTGGCGGAGCAGGAGGAGCGCGAAACGCCCTTGCAGAAAAAACTGGGGGAGACAGGAAAGCTGCTTGGCATGGGGGCGCTGATTATCTGCGGCATTATCTTCGGGATGGGGCTTTTGCGAAGGCAGCCGCCGTTTCCGATGTTTATGACCTCTGTGAGCCTTGCGGTGGCGGCAATTCCCGAAGGACTGCCTGCGATTGTGACGATTGTGCTTGCGATTGGGATGCAGCGGATGGCAAGGAAAAATACGATTATCCGCAGACTGCCTGCGGTGGAAACCTTGGGGAGTGCAGAGGTCATCTGCTCGGATAAGACGGGGACGCTGACGCAAAACCGCATGAAGGTGACACGGCTTGCGGCAATCGGGAAGGGCTTGGAGCAGGACGAGGAAAAGCGAAGGTTCATTCTGACGCTGTTTACGCTTTGCAATGATGTGAAGCGGCAGGGGACAAAAATCATTGGGGAGCCGACGGAAAAGGCACTTGCGGAGGCCGCAGAGGAAGGCGGGGTATCGCTCAAGGGGCTTTGGGAGGAAATGCCCAGAATCGGCGAGGTGCCGTTTTCCTCGGAGCGAAAGCTGATGACAACGGTGCATCCCAGTGGGGGGAAATGGATTTCCGTCACAAAGGGGGCACCCGATGTTTTGCTTGAAAAATGTGCATACTGCCTGGATGGCGGCAGACAGGCTGTATTTGATGGCAGAAGAAAAAGCGAGGCAAGGCTGAAAAACGGCGAGATGGCGGCAAATGCCCTGCGCGTGGTGGCGGTGGCGTTTCGGGAATGGGACGAGGAGCCGCTCTTTTTTACGGCGGAGGAAGTGGAAAGGGATCTGGTATTTGCAGGAATGGCAGGGATGATGGACCCGCCGAGACCGGAGGCGCAGGCAGCAGTGGAGATTTGTCAAAAGGCGGGGATTCGTCCTGTGATGATTACGGGAGATCATGCACTGACAGCACAGGCGATTGCCGCAGAGCTTGGGATTTACCGTGCAGGGGATACCGTGCTGACGGGGCAGGAGCTGGAGCAGATGTCGGATGAGGCACTGGAGCGGGCGGCAGAGGATTGTACGGTTTTTGCGCGCGTTTCGCCGGCACATAAGGTGCGGATTGTGAAGGCATTTCAGAAGGAGGGGCGCGTGGTTGCCATGACGGGGGACGGCGTGAATGATGCGCCTGCGCTCAAGGCGGCGGATATCGGCTGTGCGATGGGGAAAAACGGCACAGAGGTTGCCAAGGGTGCGGCAGATATGATTCTGATGGATGATAACTTTGCGACAATCGTGGAGGCGGTGCGCGAGGGACGCGGCATTTATGAAAACATCCGCAAGGCGGTGCATTTTCTGCTTTCGAGCAACATCGGCGAAATTATGACGATTTTCGTGGCGATGTGCTTTGGCTGGGCAACGCCGCTTTTGCCGATTCAGCTGTTATGGGTGAACCTTGTGACGGATTCCCTGCCTGCGATTGCATTGGGGGTTGACCCTGCGGACGCGGACAGCATGGAGCAGCCGCCACGGAAGGGAAATTCCCTCTTTTCGGACGGCATGGTGAGCAGGATTGCCTTAGAGGGGGCAATGATTGGGATGCTGGCACTGCTTGCCTTCGGGATCGGGCATATTTATTTTGACGAGGAAGGGGCATATATTACAGGGCGGACGATGGCGTTTGCGGTGCTTTCGCTTTCACAGCTGATTCACGCCTTTAATATGCGGTCGGAGCATTCGCTGTTTCGGATTTCGCCTTTGGGGAACCCGATGCTGCTGCTGGCGCTTTTTATCGGGTGTCTGATGCAGATTGGGGTGATTATGGTGCTGCCGCTGGCGGAGATTTTCAAGGTATGTCCGCTGAATGGAACGGAATGGCTGATTGTAGGGGCGCTTGCACTTACTCCTTTGCCTGTGGTGGAACTGGAAAAGCTGTGCGACAGGCGGCGGAGAAAAAAATAAAAAATTGTTATCATTTTTACTTATCGCGCTTGCGTTGGCTCTTTGAATTCTGTATAATAGAAGAAACCAAAGAAAAGGGAGGTTCCCCTCATGAAAGTTGATGTTTCTTTAGATTTATATCGTATTTTTTGTGCAGTTGTCCGCACGGGCAATATGTCTGCCGCGGCAAGAGAGCTGTTTATTTCGCAGCCTGCGGTAAGCATGTCTATTCGCCAGCTGGAGGATCGCATGGGCAGTCCGCTTCTGGTGCGTACGGCGAAGGGGGTTTATCCCACCGCGGAGGGCAAGCTGTTATATACCTATCTGGAGCAGGCGTTGGGACTGATTCAGGCGGCGGAGGAAAAATATTATCAGATGGTACACATGGAGATGGGAGAGCTTAAGATTGGCGCGAGTGATACGGTCATTGCTAATTTTTTGCTGCCTTATCTGGAAAAGTATCATAAGCTGTATCCCGATATCAATATTAAGGTGACGAATAAGACAACCTACGAATCGCTCAGGCTGCTGAGAAACGGCAGTGTGGATGTCTGCTTTATCAATTTGCCGATTGCGGAGGATGAGGATTTAGAGGTAACGCCCTGCATTGAAATTCATGATGTTCTGGTGGGGGGCGAGCGGTATCGGATGCTTGCGGAGATGGGCATGGAATTGAAGGATTTGCCGAAATATCCTCTGCTTTTATTGGAGGATCTGAGCAATTCGCGCCGCTATATTGACCGCTATGCAGAGGAAAACGGCGTAGTGCTGAACCCGATTCTGGAGCTGGGGAGCAGTGATTTGCTGGTAAGCTTTGCGGAAATCAACCTTGGGCTGACGTATGTAATCGAGGAGTTTACGCAGAGGGAACTGCAGAACAAGCACCTGTTTGAGATTCCCGTGGAGCCGCCTGTACCGAAGCGGAGCATTGGGATGGTGCGGCTGAAAAATGTGGCAATGCCGCATGCGTTAAAGGGATTTATCGACCTGATTGAGTTCCCAAAAGAAAAGAGTAATTGATGAAAGATTTATCAACAAGAGTGTTGACAAAGCAAAAATAATGCGTTAATATATGAGCAGATATTCATATAAGAAAAGGAGCGAGCCATGAAGGAGACACCGATGCAGGAAGAATTTGATATGGAAAAGGAACTGCAGCAGGAGTTTATTCAGGAGCTGGCAGAATTTTTCAAGATTTTCGGGGATGCGACCCGTATCCGCATTTTGCAGACCCTGCTGGAGGGGGAGCGAAATGTGGGGGATTTGGCAGACGTACTGGAAATGAGCCAATCCGCTGTGTCGCATCAGCTGCGCGTACTGCGGCAGAATGATCTTGTAAAATACCGCAAGGAGGGCAAAACCGTGTTCTATTCTCTGGACGATGAGCATATTCGGATGGTTCTGGAGCAGGGGATGACGCATCTGCGGCATAAGCGTGGATATCACGAATAAAAAAGGAATAGGCTGTAATGCTATAGGTGCAAGGATATCTGAAAATTACAGCCTAAATTTTCAAATGTTATATGAACAGTTATTCAAACGAACAAATGAAAGGCAAACAGCGAAAAAAGAGGTGTGACTATGGCTGAAATGAAGGTAGCATTAAAAGGGTTGACCTGCGCGAACTGTGCGGGAAAGATTGAGGATACGCTTTCTAAGCTTTCTGAAACGCAGGAGGTTTCCATCAATCTGCTGCGGCAGGAAATGACAGTAAAGCTTGCGCCAAATGCTTCGGCAGAGGAAATGCAGGAAACGGTGGAACGGGTGGTGCATAAATTTGAGCCGGAGGTAGAGGTTGCCTTTTTGCAGGGGCAGAAGGCAGAGCATCATCATGCGCATCATGAGCATGAGCATCATCATGACCATTGCGGCTGTGAGGAGGATGACGATGATGACGATTGCTGTGGGTGTGGCTGTGGCTGTGGACATGACCATGCGCATGGGGATGAGAATGTGTTCGGCAGAAAATTTTTCCTGCGGTTTGGCATAGGTCTGGCTGTTTTCCTTGCGGCTGTTTTCCTGCATGGGGGAACGATCCGCACGATTCTTTATATCTGCGCATATTTGATTTTCGGGTATGATGTTCTGCTGCGTGCGGCGAAGCATATCGGACAGGGGAAGGTTTTTGATGAAAACTTCCTGATGTCCTTCTCTACGATTGGCGCGTTGTATCTGGGGGAAATGGCAGAGGCTGTTTTCGTTATGCTGTTCTATCAGGTGGGCGAGGCATTTCAGGAATATGCGGTGGCACGCTCCAGAAAATCCATTACGGCATTGCTGGATATCCGTCCCGATTTTGCACATTTAATCGTGGATGACGAGGAAAGGAAGGTAGACCCTTCTCTGGTGCATGTGGGAGATATGATTCTGGTAAAGGCAGGGGAAAGAATCCCTCTGGACGGGGTAATCACGGAAGGACATGCTATGCTGGATACTGCGGCACTGACAGGCGAATCCCTGCCTCGTTCTGTGGGGGCAGGAGATCAGGTGCTCAGCGGCTGCATCAATATGGACGGCAGTCTGAAGGTTCGCGTAGAAAAGGGCTTTGGCGAATCTACGGTGATGAAGATTCTGGAAATGGTGGAAAACGCATCCGCAAAGAAATCCAAGACGGAGAAATTCATCACACGCTTTGCAAGAGTTTATACACCCATTGTGGTTCTGCTGGCGGTTCTGGTTGCGGTTCTGCCGCCATTGGCAGGGCTTGGGAAATTCTCCCTGTGGTTTGGCAGAGCATTGGTATTCTTAGTTGTTTCCTGTCCCTGTGCATTGGTATTGTCTGTGCCGCTGACGTATTTTGCGGGGATTGGCGCGGCATCCAAGTGCGGGATTCTGGTAAAGGGCGGCGGCGATTTGGATACGCTGAGCCGACTGAAAACGGTTGTTTTTGATAAGACAGGGACACTGACAAAGGGCAGATTCTCTGTAACAGAGGTGAAGGGCGATGTGCTGAAGCCGGCAGCAATCGGGGAGGCAATGAGCAATCACCCCATTGCACAGGCAATCGTACAGGCATACAAAGGCGAGCTTCCTGCGGCACAGAGCTATCAGGAGCTGGGCGGCTACGGGATTTCCTACGAGCTGGACGGCGAAACGGTTCTGCTGGGGAACAGCCGTCTGATGGAGCATGAAAAAATTGCGTATGAAAAGGCAAACGGCATCGGTACGGTGGTTTATGTTGCAAAGGGCGGCAAATTCTTAGGGTACATTCTGGTTGCGGATACGCTGAAGGAAAACATTGCCGATTCCCTTGCGGCGTTGCGCAAGCAGGGGATTCGGAAGATGGTAATGCTGACGGGCGACAGAAGGGAAACGGCGGCGGCTGTGGCAGAGGAGCTGCGGCTGGATGAATTCCACAGCGAGCTGCTGCCCGAAAACAAAGTGGAATGGATGGAAAAGCAGAAGGGCGCAGAAGGCGACAAGACGGCGTTTGTGGGGGATGGCATCAATGATGCACCCGTACTGGCGGCGGCTGATTTGGGGATTGCCATGGGGGCGATTGGCTCCGATGCGGCAATCGAGGCGGCGGATGTTGTGCTGATGGATGATGATATCGGCAAGCTGGCAGTCGGCATGAAGGTTGCAAGAAACACAAGAAGGATTGTAAACCAGAACGTGACCTTTGCATTGGGCTTTAAGATTTTGGTGCTGCTGCTTTCCATTCCCGGCATTGCGACGATGTGGATGGCGGTATTTGCGGATGTCGGCGTTTGCGTACTGGCAATTCTGAATGCAATGCGGAAAAAGGATTAAGCCGAAGCCGAGAGGGTTCGACACCTAAGTCGAAATCAGGATTTCGACTTGCTAAGACAGAGGAATAAACAGACGAGT